>Ga0116230_10001455_pt1 | contig 22537 bp, 8 predicted proteins | sample S1TSphfallax_3_FD_88678 | JGI IMG/M metagenome (GOLD analysis project Ga0116230, IMG submission 88678) | Host-associated microbial communities from peat moss isolated from Minnesota, USA - S1T2_Fd - Sphagnum fallax MG | ecosystem: Host-associated > Plants > Peat moss > Unclassified | place: USA... | reverse complement strand
TAAATGAAATGAGGAAAAAAAGCCAGCCCCCCCCCTACAAATCAAATATTTCCCTTCTAAAACCGCCCATTTAAATTTCCCCCCCCCCCCCAATGCCTTCTAGTATGATCCCTTGCTAGTTTTGGTTGACTAGCATGGAAGGACATGAACTTAGTCAAGGATCTCAAATGGTAAATTGAGAATTTGTGTGCAATTAACTATAGACATATTTCAAGGTGTATAATGTTATTTTGAACCTCTAACTACAAACAATCATAGACCTCCCCACCACAAAAGTTGAAAGGGATGAGTTTGACATGAATTGTAACTCATAGATGGTAAGATCTTGCCTCTATTTTCTTGGTTTCTTTGTGTTTGTTTGTGGGTTTCATGGAGTTTTCTTTCGCACACCTCCTTAAGGTTGAACAACCAACTAAATAACTAGAGAGATGGATTGGTCTCCTTGGGACTTGCAATCAATCTCCCAAGGGAAACCCCAAGGAGACCAATTTGTCAATAGATAAATATCCCCAAGGCTCCTTTGAAAGACCAATCCCTCTCCTAAATAAATATCCCTAGACTTTCCCAAGAAACTCAATCCATATCTTCAAATAAATCTCTTCATGACATCCAAAAAGATGACCTAGTTTCTTCAAGACTTTTCAAGGAGATGGAGTTTTTTCCTCAAGGTTCCCATGGAGGTTTGTTTTTCTCAATGATTAGAAATCGTTTAAAATTTTATATCAAATCATTTGAATCAAATTTCTTCAAAAAATTCCTTGATGTGGTGTAAAGAGGTTTCCAATCAAGGAAGTTTGGTGAGGAGGTCAATGCGGTCTATCAAGCCCAATATGCATGGCATTCTTTTGTGGGATTCAAAGAAGAAATGGATAGATGTGAGATGTACTTCAAGAATAATCCGGCAAAAAATAATTTGAATGAGACATTTAACATGTTGCCTTGTGCACCTCCACCCTCAAAATCTAAAGTGTAAAGGATGGCATTTGTTATAACCTTAACCTTGGGCCCACAACCAAAGCTAAGGCAAAAAAGAAGCCGAAGACATTAAGGAGTCTCAAAGTGTCCCAATCTTTGGGACAAAATTGTAAGGGTAAACCTTATGCAACTTAAGAGTTCTTTATACCATAAAAAATTCTCAAAATGTAAAAATTGAAAGTAAACTTGCATTATCCATTTGGAGCTAGGACTTATGGGCTTATTTGTGATTGTGGTTCCCAAAAGGAGTATCTAATTGGAAAATGACTACAAATGACAATTTTAGATTTTCATATTGATGGTGTATTAAACTATAGTGTAGTATTGTGTTCCTACAATGGAATATTGAAAAAACAAGTTTTTAAAAAAATCCAATAATTATTAAATGTGTAAAAGTCTTTTTGAGTTTTGACCATATTATAATTTTTATAAAAGAATGCATAAAAGGATGCAATTGATATCAAAACATGTGTATAAAATAAACATGTTTCCATTTATGTAGCTACATGCTAATTAGGTCAACTTTATAAAAAAAAAATCATATATAAATTTCAAAGTCTTGAAATTTTGAAGCAAAAGTTGCAAAGGTAATGATTCCTTTTAAAAATCATTTGGTTAGTTGTTTATATTTATTAAATTCAAAATTTCTAGCTTTTGATGAGGTCACATGTGTAAGAAATAATCATGTAAAAAACATGTTTAGTTGATTTTCAAAGCTTTTTTTTTGGCAAATTTGGCGTTTTTGCTTGTAAACCAAAATATTGATGCACAATTATGTATACATGTGAAAAATCACCACCACCACCACATGAATTATCTTATCTTGGACTACTTAATTTTTGTTAGATTTTTTCCCATGCTAATGTCATTCAGCCCTAAAAAAATTTAGAATCATTTTTTTTTTTGGAATTGCAACTATGAATGGATAGACCTTTATGCTAAAAAAGGGCCAAAAGTCCATGTTAAGAGGTAGAAATCTTTAGACTAGTTAGTGCCATAAGCATCCTAGTAAATAATAGTCACTAGTGGTAGACTTGCCGTCCCTTACCCAAGGAATGAATCTAGTGGAATTAAATAGTTATGTTAGTGAGTGGTTGGGTGTAATCTACTTAATCACCTAGGATATTTCTAAGAAAGGATTAGGATAAGGACCCTATTTTCACGGGGTTAATGTGGGCCTTGTGTAAGTTTGTGGAAAAGGATGATTAGAAGAAAATTTGGAGGATTTTTATGGCATTTGATAAGTTCGTAGTTTGAAATCAAAGTGGAACTCTCTTGGAGAAGAGTGTGGTGTAACACTAAATAGGAGGGAATAGTTTGGACATGTGTTTGTACTTGTGGGCTATCTTAATGGAAAATGGTTGAAGAACCTTCATGTGTTTTATGTGAATTTATTCTATTAGAATATGAGGAAAGTGATATAGTTTAACTTACATAAGGTGTTGCTATATTTTATATAGTAATTCTACATTTCTTCTACAAAAGGGAATAAGAATGTATGTTAAATTTTAGTCTTTAGAGTATAGGAAATCATTAGTGTCACAAGAAGGTATCAACCAATATGTGGCAATGGGAAAGGGGAATACTTGAAGGTTGAAGTTTGCAAAATAGATGAGGTTGTTGCAAACAATAGACCACAATTGTAAGAAAATGTAGTGGCAGTAGACGATAGGTAGCATTGGGGTACTACAAACGATAGGTAGTGTCACCAAAGGATTTGTAAGCGTTGTTAAGGTGGGACAACAATTGTGGAGGGCTTGTAGACCCACTGGGGCAACATTCAAAGGCACTAAAGACATTGTAAAACCCTGGGAGGTAATTATTTCCTAGTCCCTTTTATCTTGCTTTTCACTGTTAGGTATAAACAATATTGGTATAAGATAGAGAAAAGAATAGAAGTAGCAAGGCATACCGTTGAAGCTCAAAAATAATCAAAGTAATACATTAAAATAAATCTTGGTTTTTGTATCCATTACATTTGCAATTATCATTGGTCATTTTGGGAACTATTTTTAGGCATTGATCATGCTTGCAATTATGTTATGACTAATTTGCAACAATTGATTTCTCCATCCTTTGAGGTGGACAACTTTTTGTTTGAAAATCATCCAAGTAGTCCCACTTGTGTGCCATTAATTGTGGTTGTGACCATTACATTAGAAGAAAACTGTCATTTTGCAACTGTTGTATACAACTAATTTTTAGTTGCATGTGATACATGTAACTACTAAACCCCATAATTGCATAAGACAAGTTGCAAATGACTAGCACTTGCATACGAAAATATGTATGCGGATAGTATATATGGTATGAATTTATACTTCATACATTTACATTATTTTACAAGGGTTGCCCATGGTGACACATGTTTATTTGTGAAGCTCAATTATATGGTGACACACAAATGGTGGCACTTAAACATTATTTCAATATTCTTCATTATTAATAATATATTGACCATCCAATAAAATGTGAATTGGTTTTTGACTGGTGACACATGGCAATTTAAAGAGCCCACTGATTTTTTTTTTCAATTAATTAGGTAAGTAGGTCATAGGTAGGTAGGCAGGCTAAGGTTTTAAATAATTTAATTTTTTTGGGGGGTTTAGCCTTTAGGGTTGAACCTCTTTGATTGGCCCATCCCAAATGGCATTTGGAACTTGGTTTGTGAACAAGTCAAGTGCACTTACTTCTATAGTGTGCACATTTGGAATCCATGGCAAAAAATATGAGATAAAAAATTTCATTGGAAGTGCAACCAATGTAGTTGCAACCTACATGCAAATAACCATATTAACATAATTTACATACTAGATAAATAAATAATATTATAAGTATTAAAAATTAATAGGTAATAATAATATAATATAATGATAATGTTATTAATTTAAAAATAAATATTAATTTAAATATTTATAATTATAATAACATTTTAATAATTATGATTGCTTGCAATAATTAATGATCAATAATATAATATTATATTACTTCATTTAAATTAATAGATAAATTAAATTAGTAACTAACCTAAGTTAGGGTATTTATAGGCAAATTAATGTAACCTATTAGCCATAAATATATTACCATAATTAATGATATAGTTAAAATTATAATAATTGAAGAATCATAATAATATTATGAACAACTAAGGACGATAATAATAATAACAGTAAAAATAATAAACATTCAATAATTTTTATTAATTTAAATCACTATTAATAAATATTTCAATAAATAACCATAGGTTAACTAATGTAACCTACTAACCACAAATGTAATATCATAATTTAAAATATTATAATGAAATTTAAATAATATCTATCAAATAATACAATTGGGAAATAAAATAATAAAATAAATAATCAATAATCAATATTAGAATTATTTTTATCATTTGTAAATAACTAATAATACTACAATATTATTACATAGCCTAGGCAAAGAATTTGTAAGCTAACATGTGTAACCTATTACACATAGGTATATTATCATAATTAATAAAAATATAATACTATTAGAATAGTAATAATATTGAACAATAATAGTCAAATCATTAGTAAGTAATAATATTAATAATTATAAGTATAATTATAATCATTTTTTAATCATTATATGTGATTAATCATAATGATAATAATACAACAAAGTTTTTTGGGTTAAACTAGTTTTGATTAAATTAACCACATGGCTAAATAAATTTCAGCTAAATTAATGATGGATAAACTAATTTTTTACAAATAATTCAGGAGTTAAATTCAAAATAGTAAATTAATTTTGGATCAACCTAACCATAGTTAAATTAACTACAAGGTTAAATTTACTAATTAATTTAGCCATGCTTAATTTAGTCATGTTAGTTTAGCCATTATTAGTTTAATTTAGCCTCCTAGCTAATTTGGTTTTTTATTTAGTTTAATGATAGTTAATTTAACCAACATTAGTTTAACCAACATTAGTTTAGCCAAAGTTAGTTTACCCAATATGGTTAGTTTAGCCAAATTCAATTTAAATTTATAATTAGTTTTTTTATGGTTAGTTTAACCAAAGTTAGTTTAACCTCATAGTTATTTTTGCCATAATTAATTTAGCCAAAGTTATTTTAGCCATGGTTAGTTTAGCCAAAGTTAATTTTACCTCATAATTAATTTTGCCATGGTTAATTTAGCTAAAGTTAGTTTTGCCATGGTTAGTTTAACCTCATAATTAGTTTAGCCAAAAGTAGTTTAGCCATGGTTGGTTTAGCCAAAATTAATTTAGCTTCATAGTTAGATTTTCCATGGTTAGTTTATCTAAAGTTAGTTTAGTCTCATAATTAGTTTAGCAAAGTTAGTTTAATCTCATAGTTAGTTTAGCCAAAGTTAGTTTAACTTTGATCAATGTGAGTTTAGCCTAGGTTTAGTTAATGTTTTACCTTGGGTAACATTAGTTAATATAAGTTTAACCTTAACACTAAAACTATCAAACTACTATACATAACCTAAATAGATATATTTAGTATATTAATGTAGGTATGTATTAGCTTAGGTCATGATTTTTATGACACGTGTCCATTTTGTATAGTAGTAATTGCATGTTAGTTGCACACACAACTATATGGCCCAAAATGATATTATATCAATTTTGTAATCGCACACATAACCAATGTAGTTGCAAACAACACCTAGTTGCTTATACATTTTGTACACCTATACCCCACCGTACATGTATATATTATGGTATAAACTATTGTATATAAAATTGTGTTGTTATGTAGGGTGGTTGTATCAAACTTGTGGTACACCTCATATTTATATCACATTATTATGCAACATATTTTTTTCATTTGCCCAAAGTATATTTTATGGTATAAACTATTGTATAAAAATGTGCCATTATGTAGAGTGGTTGTATCAAAACCATGATACACCTCATATTTATATCTCATTAATATGCAACATATTTTTGCCATTTGCCCAAGGTCGGGTAGTTGGTTATACATTTTGACCATATGTGGTCGTTTTGGTAAATAGATTTTTTTTTCCCTAGGGTCAATTGACAATTTGCATAATTTGTAGCAACAATTTTGGCATCCAAAGAAGAAAATATGGTATGAAATTGTTGTGATAATTTTGTTTGCCAAATAAAATAGACTGGCTACATGATTGTTTAACTTGAAAAAATGTCGACAATTTCCGCATCCATGGAGGTGTATTAGCAAATATATAAAGTTTTGTGTACAATTTTGGCAACAAGAAGCACTAGGAGGTTGGAATTTAAGATAGATACAATAGAATTCTAAGACTTGAGGAGGGATTGAACCCCAATCTTGTAGGGTTTTGCTTAATGCAACCCAAGTTAGATCTACACATACAACACACGTTTGAACCTTACTTGCACACCAACACATTAGTTCAAATATGAAAATTCAAAGATAAAAAAAAAAGAACTCAAAGACTAATATAAATTGCATCATTTATAGAAAGAAAGAAACTTACAAAACTTCCAAGTAACTAGCAAAAATGTAGGATGTAGATCCCACAACACACCAATACATGGGAAGGAGCTGAAAAAAAATGTAGCTTTCATATAAGTTGCAATTGCAACAAAAAAAACTTGGCATGATTGTTTGCCTACCTGCTTGCATAAAAGTGACAACTTGATCTCAAAACATTTTACAACCAAACAAGGTGCATTTGTCAACATAACACACTAGAAACATCTAGTATGCTACATTAAATGCTTAAAACAATCTAAGCATATTTTACATACCTCTATGGCCTATCCTACCAATCTTTTATAGCATCTCCAAATGGAAAAGTATTCATGGAGTTGTGATCTTGAGCAAACATCTTGACAACCAAATCAAGATGGTTTTGTTAATTTGTCCATGAGCCTAGATTCAACAAAGAAACAATTGAAAAACTACACTCGTCTTCCACATAACCCAAAACCATGAAATCAAGATTTCCACCAACTTGATATACTCCAACAGTCACTATTTTAGGAAAGCACAAAGCCCACATTGGACCACAATGTAGTCATAAAATCGCATGTCAAAGGAGGCTCCAAAGCCTACTTGTTCTTTGCATGCATAGTCAGCTAGAAAAGGGATGCTCCCATACCAAGTTTTTGTGCATTCAATAGGGCAAGTGCCATTGAACCTTCATCACCAAACTAATTTTCAAATCAATATTGGGCTTTCAATAGGGTTAAATGGGTAGGGAATGTGGAGTCTACATCACAATTCAACTAGTATTGGTGATAAATAATCTCAATAGCATTCATCAACTGACGGTTAAAAAACCTCCCAAATTTAGAAATGAGGCCAATAGCTACACATGGTATACAACTGTGTATAATGGGACTTATAATGGATTTGTAACTAATGGCCTTGGAAATAAAAAATGGCATCCTAAATAAGAGTGGTTGCATCAGTCCACCAAGTTGTTAATAACCCATCATTTGTAGAGACCATAAGGTTTATGATAGACTTGAACTTCAAATCAATGTAATTTTTCTTTGAATCACAATATGATGATAGAGATTTGCACAATAGATTTCATAGCTCCCTCAAAGTCAGAAACAAAAGTATCAAGATTTTGATCAAATTTGATGAGTTCATTGATTATTTCCAACATGGGCAAGGTAAGCCTGAATGCTAACCTAGGATTGATTGTCCACCATTGTCACTTCATCACAACTCATAATAAGTAACCTTGTTGCAAAAATAATTTTTTTAGTTGTAATGAACACAATGTGATGCATTACTTTTGCAATTTCTTATCTAGCACTATCATTCTAGTGCTTTTGCATGTTGACATTTTGTAGATATATAGTACTGCCCCACAACACATTTAATCTTTTTTTTTTGCTTTTGCAACTCCTAATATGCTTTTGGAAGCTGTCAATTTCAAAACTAGAAGCTTGTTTTTCCCTTCCATTTATGAGCACAACTAACATTTACCATATGGACATTCCCATTAAAACCGGCAACAACTTTCGCCCATGGAAGCTTTGCTGCCTAATTATTTTGAAAAAACTCGAAGCAACTCCCATTCTTTTATCCATTTCTTCCTCTTCTACTTAGCTATTAGGTTAGCATTAGGTAATTCTCTAATGGCAAACTCACTCAATAAAATAGTTACAACACATTATTCACATTGAACATGTGCAATTTCTATTGCATTGAGAACAATAGATTCACCATCACCATGGATTGTAATGCAACAAGTTGCATTGCAAACAATAAAACACCAACTTGGCTTGACCCAAAATCATTCACAATAGAAGGTACCCTAATAGAAGCCACCCCAACAGAAAAAAAGACCTTATATGCGAACCTTGTTGGTACTTGTAGGGGTGCAATGCTATAGGGGATTCAATCAAGAACCTAATTAGAACAAAAAAACCAGATGTTTGAAGGTAACAAGCTGCAAGCTAGGTTGTGAAAATAGAAACACTTACCTCAAAGCCCTAACAACAAGAAAAGTAGAAGATTGAAGTCAACAAGCTTGATCAAACTACAAGATTGTGGAAATAGAAACTTACACCTCAAAATGAAAATAATAAGAAAGCTAGAAGCTTGAAAGCACCAAGCTTGAACAACTTGCAACACATGTGGACATAGTCATTTACACTTTTCTACCCCAACAAGAAGAAAACCAATACCTTCAAAGTAGTAAGCTACAAGATAGGAACTCTCAAAACAAGAACATTTGAATGATCATGCCCCTAGGGAAGAAGGAGCTTATGTTGCCCTAGGGAGCAACTTCAACTTTTTTTCCCTCAGGGGACAATCATGCCCCCAAGGAAGAAAGAGCTTATGTTGCATCGGGGAGCAATTTCAACTTTTTTTTCCCTTAGGGGACAATCATGCTCCCAAGGAAGAAAGAGCTTATGTTGCATCGGGGAGCAATTTCAACCTTTTTTTCCCTTGGGAAACAATCATGCCCCCAGGGAAGAAGGAGCTTATGTTGCCCTAGGGAGCAACCATGTGCCTGGGGGGTAAGAGTTTAAGTTGCTCGGGGGAGTAGCCATGTTCTTCAGGGGACAAATGTGTCTGAAATTTTTGTTGATCATAACTTTTGCATATGAAGTCTAATTGAAGTGTTTCCAACTAAACAATTGTAATCCTCCTCGAGACCTTTCTAATGATAGGTCACAAAAATATATAAAAAAAACTATGAGATGACTATGATTGCAAAAATATTTGGGACATACATTTCCTTAGGGAACTTGGGCCATATCTTTTGAATATTTTAGCAATCACAATCGTTTCATTTTTGTGTTTATATATGCATGTGACCTATCATCAGAAAGGTGTCAAGGAGAGCTACAAATTTGCCTACTTGGAAGCACTTCAACCAAAATCATATGCAAAAAGTATGATCATACAAAGTTTCAAACACATTTGATCTTCGGGGAAACATGGTTGCTCCCCAAACTTTGTTGACGTCAACTATTATATGTGCATGAAATCAGTGGCTACTTAAATGGAGAGTAAGTTTGTGGTTTTCTATTTTTTCAATGATGATTTAATCACTTTTGATGTTGTTGTTGCATTTTTTGTTTCCAACAATTTTCTCCTAATTTTTTTTTTGATTTTGATGCCAAACTAGATATGTACATTTATTTTTCCAATAATGATTCCATTATGGTAATTTATCTTTTTATTATTTGATGAATTTTGAGTTAATTAAATTGATATAAAATGTTGCATTTGCATATGTGTTTGTGAATGACGTTTGGTTATAGTTTCTTCTTTCACCCACCCAACAAGATCCACAACTCCCATAAATAATGTAAAAGTTGCTTCTTTTGTTTGGGGTTAAGCATCATGTTGTGATAATTTGAACCCTTTGAGAAAGCACCCCATTCAATGTCTTTTATTTCAATGATCTGTTTATGTTCCCCAATGTGTATGATGTGTTGTTGAATTGTTGTGGAATCTAGAAATACAATGTTGGAAGTAGATAAGTAAGTGTACTTATCATACTTACACTAATGTGGCACACATTAAACCCACACTCATAACCACATTCAAAGCTTCAATAATAAGCTTAACTCCCAAAATTTTGTAAAAATTTAGAAGAAAACAATATAGTTCTTTCTTTGAACTATCAGGACACCCAATGCCCATGCTTCTAACTATTTCCTTGGATCACATAAGGTTGCACCCAAACTTTGATTAAGGTCCAAGGTTTAGGGTCTGGCTTAAAAGACCTTCACCAATTAAGCTATTTGGCGATAACTTTTGAAACAAAAACTCAGATAAACATATTCCCAACCTATCTAGACCATAATATGACCCAAAGCACGAAACCTAGCATCTGTTTTTGCACAAGCAGATTTCAAGAGTAATATTTGGATATAGATTGGTATTTCCTATGCTTAAAAGAATGCACACTTGTTATGTCATTAGGTTGCGCCATTTTCACCATCCCTTGGCCTTTGAAGCTCTTTGTTTACTGTTACCCAAATTTAGTAATAGGTGACTTAATAGGTTGAAAATGTAAGTAGGTTCTTAAACCTAACAGGTGATTTAACTGTTATTTAACCTAACTTGTAATATTGACCTAATTGGTTAAACCCGATAAGTATTATTATACTGGGTTAAAAAGATATGTTGATAGGTTAATCAACATGTAGTTTGTTGAACATGTACTTGGTAGAATAGGTAGTTGAACAAGTAGCTAAATAAGATGTAGTTTTTTGAAATTTAGGACTATTAGTCTAGGTACTAGCTAATGATTGTTTATAATGGTTAGTTATGACTCGTATTTTGAAATAACTAGTATAAGACTAGGAGGATAGACATGTTTTAAAGACTTTTGATTTCATTTTTGATTTTGTGTTTCATTATTTCATTTATGGAACATGAATTATTTTATTTAGCCAAATTTTTTCAAGCTTCTAGTAATTTTTGTACATGTTAGTTTAAGATTTGTAATCAATTTTAATTTTGTATGTACGTGTTGTTGTAAATTGAACCTGTTGTTGAAGTATTTAAAAGTTGAATAACCTTAATGGGAATAAAAAACCTCCTTCACATTTGGTGACCATGCAGTGGATCAAAATTTTAAAAAATCATGTTTAGAATTTTTGGTTTGATTTAATAGTTTTAATATATTACGTTTGAAAAGTCATCATGCTTGAAATTTTGATTTGTTTCATATTTGAGTTTTTTTTTTGGTAACTTTAGGATTCAAGTTTTTGCTTTTTGATTTAGTTTGAAAACATTAGGCATAGGGTGAGGTTCGTGTAAGGTTTTTGAAGTAAAACATGCACCTAATTTGTAAAAAAAGTTTTTTATAAATTCATGATTGCTTGGAAGGGTCATTTTGAAAAAAAAATTATGTTAAACAATAATGCAAGGGCTTTCCTAGAACTTGTTGATTTCAAAAAATGTCAAGAGTAGTTACTAAAAGTCTTAAAACACAATTAGAATAAGTAAAACAATAACTTGTTTCCGAACTTGCACAAGAGCAACTTGTGGGAAATGCACTTGTGAATGCACCAAACATGGATGTAACACAAAGGGGATAAGAGGAGATAAGTCAGTGAACAACATCAAAATGTAGCAAAATTAGTTGTGCAAAGAGACCCAACATCGCTTTTAACCATTCATTAAGAAACACCATGAACAATAACCCAATTATGGGCAATGAATGTTTATCATGAACCTATTCAATTGTTTGATGAAGTTGTCTCCGTATGACAATCATGGCGATTTGCAACCCTAGGTTACAATTTACCAAGAATTGGTGCATCTACACCAATTACAACATCTGCTAGTTTTCAAAGCCACCCACCAAACACCAACATCAATTTGGTACCCATTAATTTGGAGATGAAATGACTTCACCTATTCAACAAGTTGGAGCAACTTCATCACATTGATCGAAAAGTGTCTAATTAATCAATTTTTATACCACATTAAAAATATGTTGAACTTTGAGTAACACCCATAGTTGCTTAATAGGGAGTCACATATCCACAAGGTACTTGGCTTCAAATTAGTACTTGGTCTAGGTGAAACATCACACGTTTTGCATCACACATACTGGTTTCAAGAGGAAACCAAGGTGTTGGAACTATAACTTGTTCATATTGTCAACATGTGGGACACTAGCTACCCATTTGTTGATGATAGATTAAGACAATTATTACGGGAGGACATGATGAATGTTCATCAACTTGTTCTTCCAACCACTACAACAATAGTACCCAATGTGTATGTATTAGGAACTCAAGCCATGAATCCTAATATAGGTCATACTATTTGTTAACTATCATATAACATGGTCACAACCTATTACACTACTTGTACAAGGTAATACAAGTATTTTACATACTTTAGCATACCCAATGTGGTATAATGTCATACCAAGGTCCAACCACTTTATTAGGAGCTGCACGTGCCCCCTTAAACCATTGCTTTATTTTAAAAATATTCTTGGAATTTTTTTTTATATGTCTTTCAAAAAAATTAAAAAATTTCTTAATATTATTATGTTAAGGTGTATATTACAAAATATCAAAAAATATGTCATTAAAAAATATTCTCAAATTGTGATTTTAGTGTCAAAACTACTTTAAGTTGCTTTTATGTAGTTTTAAAACAATGGTTACAAGAGGTTAAAAATCCTTATATGTATTTTTCATTCATTAGATTGGCTCCAAATTTTTATGACATGTGCATAATTTATTCACAATAACATTTTATAAATAATAATAATAATAATAATTATTATTATTATTAATTTTACAATCCAAAATTCAAAAAATAAAGTAGTGGTTATGACTGTTTTTGGTACATGTTAGTATGATTGCACCCACCCCCTTTTGTGCTTTTAAATTTTAGTTTGTATCTAGCATATCCAACTAGAACAAAAGGATACAATTTTTTGATCTTTAAAAATTATACAAGTTATGTACCTGGGAATGTGTACCCAATATTTGAACAACCTATTGTACCACCAACATATACACCATACTTTGTTGGAAATCAATTCCTATAGTGGTTCAACTAGTGACCAGTAGGGACTGACACCTATTCAACAACTTGTTATTGCATTAATTCCAACCATTGTACAAGTTACTACTAGTTTACCAATTTATGTACCTAGCAGTTTTGTTCACCAACCATTGGATGGAGGACAACTTGGAGATTCACCTAGAGGAAGTTCACCCAAAGGAGATTCGCTCAGAGGACCACCTTTTAATCCACCTGTTGGATTTTATGGATGGCCAGTATTTGACCCACACATGTTTATACCACCATGGTATCAATCACCTATTGTGTAACTTGTATTAGAACCAACAACCAAGCTGCCTTACATGAAGTTACATATCCAACTTATGTCAAAGACATTAATCTTGATGCTCATATTAGAGTATTCAAGAAGGCCATTAAAGCTAATGGTGAAATAATGGAAGTTGACATCATCAACTTGTTTGGTTTTATTTTAAGGGGTAATATATCTGAATGGGGTGAAAACTATGTCCAAGACCATCCAAATTGTACTTTTAAAGAGTTGGAGCAAACATTTCATAAATGATTTAGAATTGTAAAGAATAATGAGGAGGTCTACATGTAATTATGAAATATACAACAATAAATTGTTGAATGTGTTGAACTTTACTATGAATGCTTGTTGAAATTAACAAATTGTTTACATGTTAGAACAACAAATGTTTTTTCCACCATTGTTTTCAGGGTAGGTTTATTACCTTACCTAAAATTAGCAACTATAGGTATGAAGAGAAATACCTTAATTGAACACAAAGAAGCTGTTGTAGTATGTGAGGAAAGCGGACCTATTAGTTTGAGATACAATGCTCTATTAACAACACCAAAGGCTAGTACAATGGTTAAACTTATAATATTTGTTGTTATAACTAAATCAACATTAACATGTACTAATTATGGTAAAATTGGTCATTTAGTGGAGACATGTCATAACAAGAAAAAAAGGTACCAATTGTGCCAACTTCTATAGTTAAGTCTACAAAACCTGTAGCAAGAACTAAAACCCAACATATCAAATTAGGAAAACTACATGTTCATTATCCCTGTATAATTTGTTCTAGTGCAAAACAATGATTTGGAGAATGCCCCAGGAGGATTGAGATATAGAACATGTTTAGAACTAAACCTATTAGTTCTAATATCATGACAACACCTAAACCATCTAAAATTGAAAATGTGCTAATTAATGTAGTAGTTGATATTACCACTCATAGTCAATAGTTATAACAATAGGTGTTTAAAGAAAGGGAGCCAGTTAAAGCCAAAGGAGTTAAAGATTGGCAACAAAAAAAAAAGAAGTTTTTGTGATTCATTTAATGAAATTGTGAGACAATTACAACATGCTAGGATTAATAAATAACTTGCTACCATCAATGAGGAGTGATTGCAAAGTAATTGGGCTAGATTGCTTGATAATTCTACTACAATTGAACATGTTGAAAACAATTGAACCAACCACACAAATCAACAACTTGTGATTTCAGAACATGTTAAAACATAGAAGATTTTAGAAGAAATCTTAAGGGATATTAGTAAAGAAGTCCTTGAGACCAAATATACATTGAACTTGGGTCAATTGTTCTGAGGGATTCCTGATATCAAACGTTACATTTTTAACTTGATACCATCAAAACTTGTTTTACTAGAATTGACAGTTGTGTCTGTTGCCATTGATTGTCAAATGGCAATGATATAGGTTCAAATAGGGAAGAACTTAATTGAAGATGTACTTCTAAATGGTGGTTTTGGAGTTAATATCATTATAGAAAAGCTAAGGGCACAGATAGGTTTGTCAAAACCAAAACTTGCAGCTTACAATTTACATATGGCTAATCAAACCATTATTAAACTTTTAGGTTTGATAAAGGATCTTAAAATTCTTATCCATGGAATTCCATATGTAGTGACTTTCATTATAATTCAAAGTAATGTGTTAGACTTTAGTACTCCATGTTGTTAGGTCATCTTTGGCTAAGGGATGTTAAAATGTTTCATGATTGGGGCAACAATATTATCATTATACAAGGAACTGGTACATTTAAAACCATACATGTTACTAAAAAACTTAGAACATTAAGCAAGTGTCCATAAGTGTTAGTTTGTTATGATCATTTCCATTTAAAAATATTTGACGGAGAAGAGAATTTGATGTTTGCCACAGAACCAAGATTGTTTTCAATAGTAACCATAACTATCCTTACATTAGTTTGGTCAAATCAACCTATTAATTTGACTACATTAATAGGTCTGAATCTAGTTGAACAAGTATATGTACATGTTGAAGTTGTGTCTTTACTACTTATTTTGTCTGATATATTTGTTGAACTAGTATATGTATTGCTTGTTAAGATAATTATACCCCTTGATATTTTTAAACAACAATTACTAGAGACTTTTTTCCAACTTGAAGTAAGAGAAATGGAGATTGATGAAATGATTGCTTGAATTAGAGTTCAAAATCTTTGCATTAGTGGATTGATTGTCACTGAAGAAGAACAATTGACTAAGATCAATCTAGGTTCTAAAAAAAAACCTATAATAGGGAAAAATAAATATTGATTTGAAACATGTTAATTATCAATTGATTGAATTGTTAAAGGAATTCAAGGACATCTTTGCATGGATTTACAAAGGTTTGAAGGGTATACCACCTGAGATAACTTAACATCGAATTGAGTTGGACACATTGATACCACCTATTCATCAAACAAGGTACCAACTAAATCCTAACTATGTAATTATTGTTAAATAGGATATTGATAAATTGCTTGCTACAGGGTTCATTAAACTTGTTGAAGAGGCTACTTGGTTATCACCTATAGTTGTAATGCCTAAGAAAAATGGGAAATTGAAAATTTGTGTGGATTTTGGGAAGCTTAATGTTGTTACTAAAAAAGACCCATACTCGTTGGTAGATGCACAGTCAAGTGGCTCATTTTCAACATTTTTACACTCCCTACAAGTCCATACAAGATTTTTTAAAGTGATTCAAATGGACATGGTTGTTACTTTTTTTAAAAAAATTAATTATAATATTTGAATAATACATGTTCAATCCCTTATAAACCTTCCCAAATCTATGTGAAAATTTGTATTTAATGTAATTGATGTCATTTTTAAATTTGGGAGTCCTGGAAGGAAAACCCATAAAGTCTATAAAAATAATTCCCCATCTAAAGCTTTCAAAAAATTGCTTTTGGGACAAAAAAAAATGAAAAAAAAAAAGAAAAAAATTGCAACTCATATGGACTTATGAAAATATGGCCAAATTTTAACCATTCAAATGTCCCTAGCTATTAAATGATTAAGGTTTTCAAAGAAAAGATTCTTCACATGAATTTATCATCTTGTATTACATTATATATTGAGTCCCAATAACAAATTTGGAATGTGAATCAATATAATTTTTTTTATATTGTGATGTTCTACTTAAATGACCGGTCCATATTTATTGACTTCGAAAGTCCATTACTATTAACAAATGAGTTTTTTTATTGATAAATAACCACATAATTCTTTTCATAATGAAGTTATTAGTTTAGATCCAAGTCCCAATTAGTAGATTTAAGTATATATAAATCACCATATGCATTTGAATAAAAGGTACCCAAGGGAAAAACACCGTTTTGTCACAAAAGTGAGCCACCATAGCTTGCATCTACCCCATTACCTTTTACTTATGAGGTTATTAACACTGTAATTGAACATGACATTTATACATTTTTTGATTGTTCTTCTAGATACCATTAGATTTCCATAGCACCAAAGAACCAATACAAAACCGCCTTTGTTACTAATTGGGGGGCTTTTGTATGGGTTGTAATGCCTTTTGGGGTTCAAAATGGACCACCTACTTATTAAAGGGTTGTCACCAAAGCTTTTTGTGAATACATTAATGTATTCATGAAGATCTTTTTAAACGATTTTACTATTTTTAGTGATTGGTCCATTCATTTGGAACACATACACACAATAACACGCAAAATGAATGGGGCTTGTTTTTGCCAATCTCAATTGTTACAAGGTAGTGTAGGTGTAGGTGGCCTTCGTGGCCGACATTTGTCAATGCACGCCCCCCATAGGGTTTTGTCTTGGGCTAGGATCCACCATGTTGGGCCTACTGAATGAGTTTTGTGCCTTGAGATTGAAACTAGTTTGGCAGTTGCCATCTTGCAAATATCATGTTCGTATGCGTGGCCACCCTCTGCTTCGGCCTCCCCCGCCCTCGCCAATCCCCCAAAAACTATTTTCTTGGGGAGCCTAATGTTCCCCATCCTAACCATGTGTCCTGCCCATTGCGTGCGTGTTTTATTCAGCATTGCGGGGATCTGTTCAATGTTGCATCTGGTTGCGACTTTTACATTGCTTAGTTTTTACCACCACTTCACTCGCAATAGCTTGCGCAAAAAACCCATGTGGATGGCATTGAACTTTCCTGCCTAAGCCTGTGTGAGCGCCTACGATTCACACCCATAGAGTAGGGTTGACAGGATGCAAGCCTTGTAAAAAACCATTTTGGTTCGCAACAAGATTTGGCTATTGGACCAGATGGGCTAGAGTTGAGCAAATTTGCCAATCACTAGCACCCAATGGCGGTTCAACTCATTCTCCAAATCTCCGGAAGTTGCAAGCATGCTCCCCAAATATTTAAAATCATGGACTCCCCAATTGCCTCCTTTCAAATAGTAATGGGGGTGGGTGTCGTGACGTTTCCATGTAGTGCCCCCCTATCTACCACCCTCCAATCTCCCTACTAAAGTTTTGTTTTCTTTACATTGATTGTCAAACCCCACCTCTGCATAACCACCTCGAGAACTTGGATGAAGTGCTCCAGTTCCCTTTCATCATAAGCCAGAATGGCCAAATTATCAGCATATAAAAGTATGCTAATGATCTCCAACTCAGACAAGCCCCTAAAATCTGCCTTGAAAGGTTGGCCTTCCTAGTTGAAAGACACTCCGAACTTGTGGTCAAGGCATTGGAATTGTGCAAATGCCTATTGTACTACAAAATCTAAAAAGATGTTAAACGACAATGGCGCAATATTGTAGCCATGTCGGACCCCACCCTTGATCTCGAAAGGCCAAGATTCTCCCCCAAATGCCTTGATTGTGGCGTTGTTACTTGTATGCAAATCCCGCAAAAGTTCTATTAGCTTTGCGGGCACCCCCTGTTGCCCCAAGACATACCAAAGTGCGTATCTATTGATGCCTTTTTTAGGTCAACAAAGTAAGCAAACATGGGCTTCCTGTACTTCTTGGAAAAACCCATAAAATGTTTTCTAAAATGCAAAAAGTATGGCACTAGGTTGAATCCAAGAAAATGTGCATTTATGGTGTGTTTTGGAACTATTTCAAGATTTATAGTCTCCAAAGAGGGAAAAATTCCTAATTCTAAGAAGATAGAAGCTTTAATCAAAATGCTAGTACCCAAAACACCCCAGGACATTCAAGTTTTCATAGTTTTACAAATGCTTCAATAGAAATTTTGCCTATGTTATGGCATTAATCCCTAAGTTACTTAGAAAAATTGAAGTGTTTGAGTGGATTGTTGAATGTCAAACCACTTTGGAAGACATCAAAAACTAATACATTTAAGCTTTTATAGTCATCAATCCTAAGTAGGAATTAGAATTGCATTTTAGCTAGTAATAGGGGCAATATTGGCCTAGAACCCAACATGTAAAATATATCAACTTGTTATGTATTCGTTAAGACTTCTTAATTTTGCTCAGAAAAATTATATTACTACACAAAGAGAGGTTTTAACTATTGTTTATGCCTTACACAAATTTAGGCATTACCTATTAAGCAACATGATCACATTTTATGTAGACCATATGGCTTTAATGTATTTAGTTAACAAGCCATAGGTTTTTGGTAGGTTAGTTAAATGGCTTTTATTATTTCTGGAGTATGATTTCAAAATCATATACAAACTTGGTAGGTCCCATTTAATGGTAGATGCATTGAATAGGTTATCCAATTAGTTTGAACCTATTGGAATACCTAATCAAACCTGTGATGCTCACTTGTTCATTTTACAACTTGAGTGGTTACAAAGTGTTTATGAATACCTACTAGAGGGAGTGATGCCAAAAAGATTGACTACATCCCACGGGTGAAAACATGATCAAGTATACATTTCATGATCCTTGTTAAGAAAAGTTTAAAGTAGCCATAAATCAAGCCTTAACATATCAAATTTTAAAATATTATTTAATTTAATGATCAATATGAACATGTTCTTTGAATTTATGTTAATGATATTGAAGAATCACGTGTTTAAAATAGATTTAAGTAGATTTCTAAAAAATGCAAGTAAATTTTTTTACTTTCTAATTTACCCAAAGAAACAAAGTAGGCTTTAAGTAGATGAAATATTGAATTTTTTAACTTTCTTGATTAATGGTCATCTAAAATTTACATATGCACTTTCAACTTCCAAGGTATAAATAATAATATATCAATCGTTTTAATGTAAAAGTATTTTTGAACACAATTCCACTAGTCAATTTCAAAAAATACGTTTGACCTACTTTTAATACTCTAAAGTTTTCCAAATTTTGTATACAACATACTAAAAACTCAATATTGTGCACCATGATGGTTTGACAATGATTGAAAATGTTTCAAGTCTACTTTTTGCATTTATGTGTAAAAATATGACTATAACTACTCATAGTTACTTTTGTTGTATACTTGATCATGCTTTCACCCCTAAAGACAATATTTAACCCAAAGAGCTAAACCATTTGTGCTTCAAGAAGGAGTAATATACATATTTGGACATGATAACAAGTTTCATCAAGTTTTGCAACTAACACAAGTGCCCACAATTTTGCGAGAATTGCATGGAAGAGTTCTAGGAAGGCATTTCTTTTCAAACATCACTATGAAAAAGATCTTGGATGTTGGTTATTGGTGGCTGATGATGAATTGAAATGCTCATGAATATTGTCAAACCTATGATCAATGTCAAAGAACAGGTAACCCGTTGACACAAAATTTGGCCAAATTGGTTACTACTTTACCTAAAGATTCATTTAAAAAATGGGGATTGGATTTTATTGGACATGTTAAATCTACAAGCAAAATGTTAGGCAACTGGTATATTTTTGTAGCCACTGACTATGTAACAAAGTGGGTGGAAGCGTGAACACTCTGCACCCACATTGTTGTAATACCTACAAAGTTTTTATACGAGCATATTCTTATGAGATTTGGATGTCCATTAACAATTATGGTTGATCAAGGTACCTATTTTATCAATGATACCTTATTGACCATTTAATCCTTAGACATACCAATTCTACTATTTATTATCCATAAGGAAATGGACATGTTGAGTTGACAAATAAGGTTTTGGGAACCTTACTAACCAAACTAGTTAACAAAAAAAAAAAAGACTAAAATGAACACCTATCCATAGTCTTATTCTCATATCAAATTGCCTATAAAGTTGGAACTGGTCATACCCCATTTTAACTTGTGTATGGATTACATCCATTATTGCTTATAGAATACATATTACCAACTAGACTTGGTGAAAACAAAGATCCACAACCTATTAGAGTCCTAACTAGCCAATTGTCTGAGTTAAGGAAATTGCATGAAAATAGGTTGATTGCACAAGATCTAGTTATTTCTAACCAATTGAATAGGTCATTATGGTCACAAAACCGGTTCATTAAAACAAAGTTTCAATTTGGAGACTACGTATCATGGTTTCTAGGAGCCGTTTCCAAACATGCATTGAAATTTTAGAAACAATGGTTTGGACCATATAGGATCCAATATTGTTTGAAATCTTACATGTAATATGTAAAATATATGTAAATTAATTTTATGTAATTACTTTGGACCATATAGTGAGTGAAATCTTACATGTTACTATTTTTTATACTATATATGTTGCCAAGTTTCCCCTAAAATTGTCTACACCTACATCTACAATTGCAACAACTCACCATTCCTATCCATCAAACACAAATGAGATTGGACTTTCAGATGGACAAACCCATACGAATAAGTTGTGCATAACCAGCTTCCTCCAGCTTACCCTTGTCCTCTCTGAGAAGAAGATTGAGCTGCATCAATAATCATCAGGTAAATAAAAAGATCACTATCAAGAGCACACTACTGTATAATGAAAACATCTTGCACAGCGCGAAGAGGGGAAAAAGCTGACTTGTACACATACAAACAGACTATCAACCTTTAAAATCACATTACTATTTGTACACATACTTTTGTGTCTTTGGCAATTCTGCACTGTACTGTAAAGTCAAAACTGGTTGAATTCACTCAAAAGATGAACTACGCAGCAACATAGCTTATGGATTAACTGACCTGTCAAATGAGTTAGGGCAGCACATTGTATGTGTCGTGATCTCGCACTTCATCTGATGGCACTACGATGTACTGGTTTGTCTTTGTGCTTGGAAGGGGAGGGGGCAATGGACCAATAAAACAGCAGAGGAAAAATGCCACCAGCTGCATTCCAAAAATGCCTCACACTAATTTAGATCATAGCTGAAAGCAGCGTTCTCTTACTGTGTATACCACAATTGAAGGCTGCTTCACTCAAACTGTCTTGACTGATAAAAGTGGCTATTGCCGTATACTTCTACCAGTTTCTGAGGGATCAATCCTCTGATTCAAAATGAATGCACATGTACTGTGATCCATCATTGGTCTGAAATTCATATAGCCAAGTTGCAGTAAGTAAGGCTCTTTGCCTGCAAGACAGATTGATCCATGATATCTAAGTATATTACTCCATGATCTAGGGGTGAAACCTACCAGGGGAATGCTAGCACAAAAGATGCTGAAGCTTAAGAAGTGGAAGGGTGCTTGATCAGAGAGAAACAGGGCTGCACATAAAGCAATCATCTTAAGTCAATAACATTACATGACTGACTATTGGGTAAATTCTGATAAAACTCCTGCTGCATAAATTTCAACTTCCAAATGATTCAACTAACTTTCCAGGATGCAGTCAACAACACATATTTGAGAATTACAATGCTATAAAATTTCATTCTGAGTATCCATATGTACACAACCTATTCAATCTCAACTTTTTCCAAGCACTCAGTATGAACTTATTATAAGTCTGCAAGAATATTGAAGGTCTGGTAAAATGCAAAGAGTCCAGATGGTAAATATTGCTTTGCACAAAAAGAATGTTCAGAGACTGCAACAGATCAGTAGTCCTACCTGCTGTTTGTTAAATTTTAGACAGAATGTGGCTACTTTGAAGTGTGCAAAAAGAATTCATACCAGTTATTGGGCACATGACTAAAGGTGTTACAATGTTGGCAAACGACTTTGATGCTGAAAAAAATCCTTGAATATTTCCCTACATCAAGGAATAAACATGACAAACCGAAATAGAAAGATGTACACAAGCATGCTGTTAAATATTTTGATAACTTTATAATCAAGGGTACTGCGATGAGAAATTGGACACCTGTTCATTAGGTGGTGCTGTTTTGGATACTATGGTGACTATCTGCACAACACAAATATAGAGATGCAGCCATTGTTG
>Ga0116230_10001453_pt1 | contig 22543 bp, 11 predicted proteins | sample S1TSphfallax_3_FD_88678 | JGI IMG/M metagenome (GOLD analysis project Ga0116230, IMG submission 88678) | Host-associated microbial communities from peat moss isolated from Minnesota, USA - S1T2_Fd - Sphagnum fallax MG | ecosystem: Host-associated > Plants > Peat moss > Unclassified | place... | reverse complement strand
TTTCGTAATGTTTGGACCTAAATTGCATGATTTATTGAATATCGAACAATTTTGACATAGAATTTAATTCAATAGAATAAAAACTAAATTTTTTCTGATAATTGGGGTACACTCTAATGGCCAAGTGCACCTATTGTCTCCCCAAGTACATTTAGCAAATCTCAGTGCTTGAAATAGGTAACGACTTTTAACTTTAGGAAGGAAAGTTGTTTTCCACTTTCAGAACCAAGAATCATACATCACATGGGCTATAATTTGCATGAGATAATAAAATGATTTGGGAAATCTGAAGATTTCACAATGTAAAAAAGAATGCCACATAGCAATAAAAACAACTCAACAATAATCTTTTGACAAATTGTTTTTGTCTCAAAGACTAGAATTCCAAACAAAGTTGAAAATAGGGTTCAAGAAACGAAATAGATTGTTTGTGAACTGAAAGTTTCTGTTTTAAGAAATAAAATTAAAGCTTCCCTTTTTGTGTCAATATAGATACTACAATCCTTGTTGGTGAAAATGATTCTTTTGGAAGATTCATACACATTCAATATCATCACTTCTAATTCCCAAGTAAATTTGTTTCCTCGCATTGTTGTAGATGTAAAACAAATTCTTCTCCTGCAAAATTTGCATTTCTACTCTTGAATGTTCACACTAGAATTAATATACTCTACAAAATTCCATTTTGTTGTTCCATTTTGTTGGTTTTTTCAGGCAACCATGCTTGAGATTTCTTTGTAAAAACTAGATTGGGGAGGCACTGTGCCAGATTTTCTAGACACAATGAATGAAGTTTTTTTAATGATGCATTTTTTGTGAATTTTGGAATTCTTTACACAATATTGTGATTTCAAGTTCCCAATCACTATTAACACACTGACAGCAGTGACTTCCCCTACACAACAACTGAAGGGTAAAAAGCTATGGCATGAAAACCGATGCGATGTGGGGCCTTACAACTGATAATCTCCTGCTCTAGGCTGGAGTGCGAAATTGCACTGTGTAATGCCAACCCCAATTTGCACTGTGTGAATTCCTTGAGTTTGTTATGTTATTGTAAAGGATTGCCACACTCTACAAAGCTCTACTGTGTGCAACTAAGAGGTAAGGTCATGCTTGGTATTTCTTTGCCAAAATAGATTAAGAGGGTGCACTATATTTGATAGGTCATGATCAAGAATTTTTTTTCAATTTTGTGATGTAACCACACTAGTCATCAACAAGAGGAATTAGCCAAATTCGGCTATAGGTCAGAGAGGAAAGTAGAAAAAATATATATCCTGCTATATTTTTGCGACCTGTTGGAACCTATTGTCTAAATATGATGATTTCAGGAAAAAAAATCCTCAAAATCTGGCAACTTTGGCACGTTTTTTTCACAAAAATCCTTTATGTGAGTTGCAATGGATTTTTTTTGGCCAAGTAAATGAAAATTTTCCCACAAAAAAGGCATAATTTGTAGTAGCATCCAGATGGTCGAACAAGTGCTGAAAGCATGCCAGGCACCTATAGAACAAGTGACAACAACCAAACCAAATCTCCCAAATTACAACAAGAGCTTTCAGCTCACAAAAACTAGCTCTCAAATTATGTAATCAACTCTCAAGACTCTATTAATACTTCATCACCTACAAACCCAAAACTAGCCGACTGCATCCTCCTCCAAATACATAATATTTCAAGCTTAAATTGGCACACCAAGTACTTAAATGCACATTTGGGACTAAGCTATTGGGTAACACTGAAGTGCATAGTTTCTGGCTTGAGAGTTCGCAGTAACACTGGATTGCACAATTTCTTCCTACATCAAAATTAAAGGTTGCCCTTGTATAATCACCAATATGATTCGGAAAACACAATGCAACTGATCAGCTCGGTGTAACCTAAAGGTTACTTCCTTCCATTCATAGACTGGATTTACGTATGTTCCATAGCCAGGGACAAATTTCCAAAAAAATTGGTTTCCTCTCTTGTAGGTAACATAGAGCAGACACAAAACACCACACTCTACTGTATTCTAAATTGCTTGTGGGTGGTGCAAGAATTCCAAGCTGAGCTGAGCTTTTGATCACTTTCAAAGTAAATTGGCAAACAAAGGGCAAACAAAATTAGATGGCTCTTATGTGAGAACCCACTATAACACAGACAAGGACAACATAGCTTACGAGCTTGGAAAATGTCAAGCGAGACAGGAGGATGCACAAAATTGTTGGGTGTGGTATATATGTTGCAAAGACATAGCAGGCTCTCACTGCCTTGTCTTTTTGTATGGAACCTGTTTGTTGTTTAATTAGATTGGCTTGATCTATTACAATTAAAGTTTAACGTTCTTGTGCTGTATCTGATGGTTATTAAAAGTGCTAATCACCATGCTGAAGAAGAGCTTAGAGACTAATCAAAAAACATAATGTCTCCTCACCCTCATTGAGCTACTGGTGGTAATCAGCTTCCATTGCATTCAGGAAGCCCGGACCCTTGTGAGAGCAATGAGGTTTTAAAAATTGCAGTTAGCATTCAGCATGAGGTAACAATCATGCTTTGAACATACTCTAAGCAATTTGCAAGGGTATGATCATTGAGTCCAAGCAATTGGGCTGTAAAAGATGCTTGATGATTCTTTTGCTGTTCCAGCTATGACCCCGCTGCAAGAAGATGGTGGAGGAGTCCACATGCAATTTTGAACTTTACTTTAAACTGTATATTAGTCATGCATGAGGACCCACAACCAAGACAACTAACTAATACAAATTGAATTACAAACGCTCATCAATAGAAAAAATCACTAAACAAGAGCTCCCCAAATCACAAACTTAGCTCAGTCTCAGTCAAAAATCAGATTTCTTGCAGTGTCGTAATCAACCTCACTAGATCCATAAGAAAGCACAGCTCTGAACAGGCCTGGTCATATCTCGACAAATCTACCTACCCAGAAACTGGATGAAGCTTGTGGTGTCAGTCCTTAGTGGATCATCAAAGTCAATATTCTGTCAAGCAAACAAAACAACTATCTGGTCCAAAAACGGCAACGAGTTTTTCTCACTGGGATTCACATTATTGGGTTCCAGATCCAGCTATCTTTCTCCTCCTGTTCCTTTGCATACGATATCCACAACTCATGTTCAGCACTTCTTTGCTGAGTATTTATTTTGTTTAGAAAACAAGGGTCAGCAATCGCAAATTGAATTTTCCAGAATTTCAACAATTGAGGAATAAGTATGCAAAGTACACTGCTGTTGTGTATTTATAATTGTGACCCAATGGGAGTTCGATTCTGAACAATTTTGACAAATATCAATCAAATTTTCTCTTTTTCTCAGCTAGACCTTTTGGGAATTATTTTGTGCTGAATGTCAGTCATAGGTAAGGTACTCCTTGGGGACAATGCCACAGAATCAAAGGAAGACAACTTGATGCAATCTAGTGATTTCAACCATGTTTCAAGCACAACAAAGAAGAGGGTAAAAACTATGGGACAATACCTAAACACTGGGCCTAGGACAAGGCTGTTGTCAAGTTCAGCCTGACATTTTCTGGGGACAGCCCAAACCTGTATTATGGGAATGTCATCCATGGGCACATGGGCTTCAACTATAGGAAAGCATGAGGTTAACATTGTCATGAACCTAAACATATGTAAATCACAAGGTGTAGGAGGGGATGGTTCTCACAAGATCCCACCAACTCTTAAGGAGTGTGCATAACATTCCCTCCTCTTTCTAGGCAGCACATTAGTGGATACAAGGTGCCCTCCAAAAACACTGGGGATTTTGTCTGAGTGCTTTCTGGATGTAAGGATTTACGGATGGATGTATGTGTGTAGCTTTTACCAAATGTCTCATCACTGGACATCATTGTTGTGGACCACTTTTGCAGCATTCAATAAGCCATGGGAAATTAGCTAGTTATGTGTATAGTTGGAAAAATCAGCTATGGTGATTGTGAGGCCTTAAGCAGCAACCAATTCCTACCTGGGAATTAAGAGCCAACCAGAACCTATATTTGTGTAGTCTGAAAAATGGAATTGCTCACCAAGCTAAGGTGACATGCCCTTCCACTTAAGAGATGTCTTAAGCATATGGTGTCTCGTATTGAGACCACCTTAGTGGAACTTGGGCTTGGGAGTCCAGGTTGGCTAAGGTGGCTAGCTTGGGCTTGTGTTGGCCAACAAGATGACTAGGGTTGTTTTCAAGATTATAATGTGGGGCACTATCCTCTTAAAACCCTCAACAAACAATTGAGTGTTAAATGTTGTGCTAGGTTGACCCCAAGGGTAGCCTATTAAAACACTTGGGACGACTAGGAACTATCCTTCTAAAGCTTTGAGGCCGCCAAGAGAGGGTTTGCCCCGAGACAACTTGGTGTTGTCCTGGTTTCAGTCCCTTTTGAACTAGCTCATGGAGTTGGTTCCAAAGGGCCCCAAGGCAACTTGGTGTTGTCCCAGTTTTACTTCCTTTTGAACCAGCTCATGGAGGTGGTTCTAAAGGGGCCCTAGGGCAACTTGGTGTTGTCCTGGTTTCAACCCTTTGGGTGACTCTAAGAGTTGGTTCCAAAGGGGCCACAAGAGCAATAGGCTCTTTGGGTGGCTCCAAGTTAGACTATGACTTAGTCTCATTAACGAGTTTAACATGACAAGGTAGAGAGTCTAAGTTCATCCTAAGCAGTTGGGACATTGGGACTAACCAAGTGTGTTGGGGGGTGCGTAGGTAATTAGGAACTAAAGAGGTGATGCAAGGAGCTTTGCAAGGCAACAAGTAGGAAAGGGTGTTATATTTGGTATGAGAGCTTCAACTTGTTTCGATGAGCAAAGACATGGTGGAAGAATCAATTCTAGTTTGACTAGTGCTTAAACATTCATGTTGTGGCAAGGGGAAGTCTTGAAGGAAGAAATCCAAGTGGTGGAGATGGTTTGATCCTCTTTTGACTTATCAAAGTCAAGTGAAGAAGAGGAAGAAGAGAATTTGGACCATGTGAACATCCCACAAAAGCCAATTGTGAGGAAGAGGTTGGAAAAGGAATCGGATGAAGCCCGAGAAGCAAGATTCCACCACAAGGCAAATGAGATCTTGCAACTGGCAAAAGGTAGATTTTGAAACAAAATGAGCCAAGGCTAAAACACTTCAAGGGGAAGATTGGTCCACTTCCTTGTCCATGCATTCAATGGCAGAAGCCTTAAAAGCACTACAATTAGTCATGCAACCAAGGAAAGACCAATCCCAAGTTGCCATTAACCTTGGAAGAAGCTAAAAACAATAAGGGAGCCAACCCAAATAGGGAAGCCACAAAGGCCATGAAAACCTAGACACCCAAATCCTTCATGAAAAAAGACACTAAGGCAAAGAGAGTGAAACAGTGGGCCCTCCAAATGGGAGGCCTACTTTGAATCCCAAACAATCAACATGAATGTTGATTGGCTAAGAGTGGCACAATTTTTCTTAGGAGATCATGCCTTGGAATGGTGGATGGCACAAAAAAATGTTGAGTTGAATTAATGGTGACCTTGCCTTGGAATGCATTTAAAGTTAAGTTGAACGAAAGGTTCACCCACATAATCAAATTCTGAAAAATGGGCAAGAACTTTTAAACTTACACCAAAGAAATGGGTCGAAAAAAATGGGAAAATATGTTCAAACCTTTGCATCCTTGTTGAACCTCATTTTGATGAAGATAGAATACACATAGAAGTGGCTTCCTTCATGGCTTGTAGCCTTGGGCTAACAATGCCATATTGTAACAAAATGAGGTCCCTATGACTTGTCAAAAAATGATGAAGGTCATAAAATGCATAGAGGATGATTCCATGTATAGAAAGGCGGGGATGTAACTTGATGCGTAACTTGATATTGTTACACAATTACTTAGATTATTATTTAAAGGGGTAAGTTGAGTGGTAGGGTTCCATAATTTGGTCATGGTGCATTGATTTTCACATATTAATTTATGTGGAAGTCATGTGCACCATGTGATTATGTTTCTTTGTGATTAATTATGAAATCACATGGGGGACCATGTGATTATGTTTCCTTGTGATTAATTGTGGAATCACATGAGGGACCATGTGATTATGTTTCCTTGTGATTAATTGTGGAATCACATGGTGAACCATGTGATGGATAAACTTTAGGAAGTTTCTTGATTAGTTTCCTTTTGGTTGATATATAAGTGGGTGTTTGTGACCTTGAGAAACACCTTCACTTGTGCAAAGTTATTGTATGAATGCAAAGTTTGTTAGAATTGAAGTTTTGGTTTTTGAAAGGCTTTTGGTTTGAAATGATTTTGGTGTTGTTTGTGTTTAGTTCATGGTAGGAGAATGATGAGACATAGACAATTGAAAGGTGAAAGAATAATTTTACAACCAAGAACATAGATTTCATAGCTATGTAGTAGTAATCATACATAGTTTCGGTTCCAAACCCGTTCGTGTTGTACAGAGACATCGCAAGTGTCACAACTCACAAAAGTGAATAATGGAAGTGTAATGCAAAACACAAGCAACCCAAAAAAAAACCAAAAAATAAAGTGGGATAAAACCCAACTAAGGACAAAATGATGCTTGTAGAGAAAAAGCCATGAGACATCGCGAAAGTCTATTGTTTCAACTATAAAGAGGGGACACTTTGATAAGACTACAAGAAAGTAGGGCATAACTTGGTGCAAGGCGAATTTACTACAAAAGAAAATGTGGTTAAATGATATGGGTGCAAATGGGATCACATGAATTGCATTTACGGACTACTTTTGGAAAAATATTTTTTAGAATATATATTTTTAAATCTTCAAAAAAAATTCAATTATTTTTTGATACATTATTATGCCAAGGTTTATGTAAAGATTTTAAATATATATAATTTTCAAAAAAATTAAATTTATTTATAAGTTTTTTTGGTGTTAAAAATCATGTGTTATAATGCTTAATGAATGTTTTTGAAAACTTTTTATTCATTAGATCATTTTCAAATTAATTCATAAGTTTCAATCACATATTATGAACTTTATTATATAAAAAAATCATATATTTTCAACACCAAATTAAATTACAAATTTAAATGTGAAAAACTAAACATGTGTTACATATATTGTGTTTCCTATTAATGTGATTACACCCAAAAATGATTCCACGAAGTTCGACTTTTCTAACAGTTGGGTGGAACCTAAGCTTGGGAGTCCAAGTTGGCTAAGGTAACAATCTCAAGCTTATGCTGGCCAAGAGGACAATTGGGGATTGTCCTCAAGATTACAATGTGGGGTACTATCCACTTAAAACCTTCAACGGACAATTGTGTGTTGTCGTGGGTTGACCCAAAGGGGTTAGCCTATTAAAGCACTTGAAATGACTAGGAGTTGTCCCTCTAAATAGTCAAGGTTGCCAACAGAGGGTTAGCCCTAGGACAACTTGGTGTTGTCCTGGTTTAAGTCCTTTTTGGACCAGCTCATGGAGTTGGTTCGAAAGGGGCCCTAATGCAACTTGGTGTTGTCTTGGTTTTAGCCTTTTGGGTTGACTCTAGGAGTTGGTTCCAAGGGGCCCCATGAGTAATAGGCTCTCCAAGTGGCTCCAAGTTAGACTAGGATTTAGTCTTGTTAGCGAATCTAGTAAGTTTAGGTAGAGTGTCTAAGTCTGTCCTAAGTGATAGAGACATTGGGACTAACCAAGTGTGTCGTGTAGCGCACAAGTAGTTAGGAGCTAAGGAGACAACAAGAAGAGCTTGATGACAACAAGAAGAGCTTGCTGTGACAAGTGAACGCAAGGCAACAAGTAGGAAAGGACATCACACAAGGCCTTGGCCCCACACTCCTAGTATTTGAACCAACCTAACTGATAGTTAACTAAATGTAATTGAAAGGTTTGGTGTAGAACATGGAGGCAATGAGGGTTTTTCTTCTTCCATTTTGTGGTTCAGAAAGATGATCGATTCTTTTCATTTTCTAAGCAAAGTTTTTTTCAAGTTTACACTAAAAACAGAAAATTTCCAAAAAACATTTGTAACCAAAATGCAAAAAATAAGAAAACGTTTTGGAGCCAATATGTCAAACAATGAGTTTGATCCTGGAAGTATGTTCACAGGTTGGGTACATATCTGGAATAATCCCCAGCACTAGTTTTTTTAGGATTTTATGTTTGTAGCCAAAGCAGCAATCATCCAACAGGAAGATGTAGAAAAAGTGGCAAGCATCCCTAGGAAGACTTAGCTAAGTCTAAATCCAGCAAACCAGATATGAAGTACAAATCTTTAATGATCCTTTTCTATTTTTGGCTACACATTGAAAACCAATTATAGAAAAATGAAGGTTTAATTAAAATTTTCTTGACTTCTGGCGACTCAAAACTTTCAAAATCAGTTCATTTTGGAATTTTCAAATTTTGATTTCACTTTCTGACGAAATTTTGCCAATTTAAAAAAGGGCTGATCCCCAGTATCTAATGCACACTTGATGTCTAGATGATTCAGATCAAATGGGTAGTCAAACATTCAGAAGATCATATCACTCCAATGAATTATTGATCTTTTCACTAACTCTTCACCATCTGTCCAGAAACTTAATAAGTTGTCACTGGCAAAAGCTGATGGTTCAATTGAGAGGGTTGGTTGAAATGAGTGGAACAACTTCCACCATACTCGTCAGCTGTAGTGATGAGCAAGGACATAATATTGTGTGCTCCACATGTCTCTGACTTCCACAGCTTCATCTGGAACCTGGTGCAAATCAGTGTGTCGAGAGTGTCCCTTTTTCCAGCTCGAGAGCCTAGTAAGGTCATCTGAGCCTTTCACTCACACTCTCTTGGCTTTGTCTGGTCAGCATTTGGGCTCTGTCAAATTTACAAACTACAATCACAGTCTTGCTCACTTAATTTGAACCAAAACTTGAACTAGATAAAACTAGGTATCCTTCCTTAGCCACACAAAAGTAAGGACGGTCATGCATGCTTCCCAATTCTTCAACCCCACATCCCATACCACCCTTGTGTCTCTAATGAATACCTATGTCAGCAGAAAGCAGTGGTTAGCTGTGCATATCCTGTGTGAAATGATGTAGAAAATGGCAGACAGAAGCTTCACCTAAAAAATCTCCAACTTAGAGTAAAATCACTCCCATCATGTTGTCAGCTTGTGAACAGCTGTTTTTTTCTTCCCCCCTTGTGATGTCAAAATGATTGGGCAATTTGGGGTTGGTTTATTTTGGTGCCAGAACACTAGATATATTTATAATTGTCTTCTGAAATACTGCTGCATCAAATTTCCAAGTCACAAACAAACTATTGAAAGTTTTTGTTTGTCCATGTAGGTTATTAGGTTTTTGAAATTTTAATACCAAGACATTATTATAAATCCAAACAGTTGTAACAGAAATCAATAACCAGTTGGTAGGTTATCACTAACCAGTTTGATAAACTGGTCAAAACTCTATAACCAGCCAACACTGGTCAATACTCAAGATTAAACTCAGCTGGGTATTTGTAATTTATCTTGTGGCCGTTAGAGTTTCTTAGCAGCTAGTTTTGAAGGCTTGGAATTCAGTGGGTGTTTAATGTCCTCCCTTGGAAGCCAGAATGAAGCAGGACCAGTGACAATGTTTGTGGAAGTTTTCTTCTTTTTGTGAAGAAAATGTATTGGAGAAAGAATATTCTATCACAGTTTCTCTTTTTTTGAAGTTTTGTTTTTTGAAAAAAAACTCTTGCCCAAATTTTTATTTTAGAAAATCACCAAAAATCCACACAATTTGCTTGATTTATGACAGTGTGATTAAGGTTTTTTACTTTCATATTTTGAATATCATCAAATTTGGCCTAATATACTTCTGGATAGTTTGCCACTTGAGCAACATCACAAAATTGTTAAAGAAACACTAAGCAGCATTACACTGGTACCTTCACCTTCTTGGGTGAGGCCTCTGAGATGTTGTTATATTTAACCCTGGAAATGTAAAAGTTGGAGACATCGATGTAGTATTTATGATGTAACAATTATATTCCTAGAAGCAACCAACTAACTTTGTTTGGGGGGGCCTTTTGCCGTGGCGGTGCCAGTGAAGTGTATTTTTGGGTGCACCCAAGGTATCCCATGCATGGTTCCAAAGAACTTATTAAATTCAATATTACTTGCAACATTTGTCACCATAAGTCATAACCATTCAAATATGTTAAAGAACTGCCAGTTGGGGTTTCTAATTGTTTCAGAATAAGAGAACTGCCAGTTTTAGTTCTTTGATAAAACAAGGCATCACAAACACGATGGATCTGCCAATAGATAAGATGTTGTACATCTACCTATTGTGTCCACATTCTAAACACCAAAAAAATCGGTTCCAATCCAAACGGTCTAAACACTTTCACCAAAAAAATCGGTTCATTTTTCAGAAACCTTAAACAACTGGCAGTTTCCATGAAAGAATCCACACAAGAATCCCAACCCTGGTCGTAACTCATAACCAAGAGGATTTTTGTTTGTTAGTACCTATGATCAGTTCCTGCATAACAATGGAACAAAGATATCAGCTTCAGCTAGAAGAACTAGTAAGAGCCAGCTTCCCAAAAACCGAAAACTATCAAGTCCTGACCTTACTATAATTTTATCTCTTATAGTTAAAGATATATATATATATATATATATATGAATACCGTGTAATACCGTGGCAGCTTCAACACTAATTAAATTATTTGTAAAAAATTTGGAATTTTCAAAACTTTTTTTCAAAGAAGAAAATTCTGTGAAGGAAAATAGAGAAACTATTGGACCCAATATTATTTTTTGACATGGAATCTTCAAATTTAATTAATTATTTGACAGACATATGTTGAAGCTGCCCTTCTACTGTGATATATAGGAGTTATATATGAACAAGGAGGGTATATATATATACACAGAGTGATTTGTAATTCTGATTTTTTTTAGAACCTACGAATTATAAAAAACAAGTATATGTATATGCAAGTTTGTGTACATATAAAAATGCATATATCTTAACCAGATAATTTATTCAGTCCAGGCTTCATATATGTGATTTGAACTCATGAAATATTTGTGGCTAAATTATTCTATGAAAATGAATTAACCTCTGAACACCAGCTGGTTCTCCATGATTCCTTGGGAATGAAGTGGAGGACAACAACCACAACTGACAAACAATTAAACAATTGAGCTCATGCACTGCAAGCCTGGTGCCTCTCCTCCTGACTGGTACTGAAGTTTTCTGTATATGTGGCCCAACTTCTGCCCAACCTCCTCTTTTGTGTAGCCTCAGTTTTCTAAAACCAAATTTGAGGCTGCCAAATAGGTCCTTTTTTTTCATATTGTAAGAGTTCAAATGTTACCCATTCCAGTCTATATAAAGCTTTTAAATTATTACAGAAATTGAGAGAGAATAACCCACCAAAAAAAATTCTATCTGCCAGAGGGAAAGCCCTTAGGAAAGCCTTTAGACTTCCAAAAGCAGAAGCATGTAATAACACAAGGCTCGCCAAGTTTGTAGCAGATGAAGCAGCCAAAATCCAAGGCAGGAAGAATCAATCTGCTAGAGAAACAGGGCAGCTGTTGGGTGCCAGGGGCCTGACGGATGGTATCATATGCAGAGATGGTGATAAAGTTTGAGGTGAAGTCAGAGTTTTTAATCTCATGGTTTACTGGAAGACTAATATGTTTCACAGGGAAGATAGGCAAAGACATATATGCTACCTGCCCTACCAAGTTAGGTTGAAATTAAAGTGAAGGGAAAGTGCCTAATAATTTCTCATCTCTGTGCTTATTGTTGTGCCAATTTCTCTAAACAAACATGCCAAGAAATTGCCTAATTTCTCAAAAAATTCACAAAATCCTTAATAAGCTACAAATGTTTCAAGTGAGGAAAAAAGCATGAATAGTGCAAATTCACATCTTAAGCATGAATCCTAAAACATCTCTACAAGAAATAGTTCCATGTGGGCACAACTCTTGAAAACTTAAACACAATAGGAGGAGGACCATATGTGATACTTGACAATGCTAATGCTTGAAAACTCTCTTCCTCAGACCCTTAGAACACTGATGACAAATTCAAGTAGATGTGCACCCTAAAACTCGAAATCCCATCTGTTGATTTCCACCCATCCTCCCTAAATTAGCCTAATTCAAGAAAAAGAAAAACCCAAATGCCTAATTTCACTCAGACTCCAAATCCATTTTGCCTAATAGACTTTTCCATTACTTTATAAAACATTAGGGAGCAAAGTGCCTAACTTGGTACTACTTGGTGTTGTGATGATCTTGTTGGTGCTGGCCAGATTTAATCTGTGCAGCCTTCGTCGACGACCCTTTCTTAATGCAGTCATAGCCCCAAGTCTTTTGTAGTTTTTACTGCACTATTCTAGACTGTTACCTCTCTTGAGCCATTGTGTTGTGGGGCCCCTCCTTGCTTCCTTGCCAGCTTTAGTATTAGACTTCTTGTTTAGTCCCTGCAGCAGTGCTGATGAAGTGAGGCGGTGATGGTGTTTTCCACCCCCCTGCAATGTCTGCCAGCTCTTCACAGTTGTGCAGCTAGCTGCTTCTACTATAACTACTCATCTCCCATGCTTCATCTCTTGTCAAGCAGCAGTACAGCAAAGTCTTAGTCAAGAACTTTGTGATCTAGTTAGGGCTCATTGATATAATTTGCAGCATCTGAAAATTTTAGTCCACAGAGTTGCAGCTAGTGTGATCCATCACCAACTGCTAGCTAAGTTTTGTTTTGGCCATACTTTGGAACCAGAGCTGAGCTGCTGGATCTTGAGTATTATTCTTGATAGAGAAAGACGACTCTGGAGGGCAAGATGAAAGCTGTTATAACAGGAATGCAATGTGTGGCATTGATCTTGATGGTGGTGGTTGCCATCGTTACTAGCTCTGGATTCGTGGAGGGACGTCCCTTGCCTGGTGCCAAGGAGCATTCCAAGCCTCCAACAGCGAAGATCGCTCCAGTAGCTGCACCAACTCATGCTAAGATCGCACCAGTAGCGACCCCCATTCCAAAACCACACCCCAAAGTGGTTCCCTCTCCACCTCCTCCCTCTCCTGTGCTTTACTCTCCACCTCCACCACCTCTCGGCGGTGGCGGCTACTAAGATCAAGACTCCAATCTCTTTTCTCATTCTCAATCTATATACAATCCAGGTAAGTACTATGCTTTGCTAGAAACTGCATGACCCAGTTTGGGCTTAGCTTCAGGACTCTGTTCTAGATCTTTATCACATTTGCACTGCAAATATAGCAAGCAAATTGTGTGAAGTCTTGTGGTGTCAAAACTTATCTGATCAGCAGCTGATCTGACTAGAAAAAAACCTTTTGCAGGTCATTGGGTAGCAACTAGCAACTGATCTTTACTGGTTCATTGCTGTTTGCTCATGAATTGGATCTCAAGATCAAAAGTACTACCTATTAAAGTACAAGATTCTTGTGACCTCATGGAGGCTGGTATACACTGAAAGGCTGACCATTTTGTTGTGGACCCAATATATTTCTTCTACTAGATCAAAGCATCTAGGTAGTTACAACCTTTATTAAGGTTGTGAAAGTTCGCGATTTTGGATTTCTCAAGAATTGGATCATGGATTTGGTCATTGATAGAAATGGTGATCTTGATCTGATTGTGATCCTTTGAGAAATGCTGTCAAAATGATGATTTAACTCTTTCTATTGGGACACATAATTCCCACATTTTCTTCCTCCCAAACATGTATTTATCTCTCTATCTATTAAGGTAGTTTTCTTTGTTTTCTGTGTCACATTGAGATCTCTCAAAACCCATGATGCCCCCCCCCACCCCCCAATGTCTTGCTTTTGGTATCTTGGTACCATTGGAAAGCCCTTGATGATGAGTAGGAGTGCGCACTGAGATGGTTTGCTAGTGTTTAGACCTAAGATGCCAGAGTTATTAAATATTGAATAACAAAACTAAATATTTTAGGAAATATATGGCATGATATTTCACATGTTAGTTTTAGTTAGTTTTTACCACAATTTTGCACTTCATATTAGTTCATTTACAGCACTTATGATATATTGAAGTTTCATGTATTACAGCTACACTTCATATTTAAACTTCGATTACTTGATGCATAATAAATTTGTATTTTCCTTAGTATGAGATCATAATGCAATTAAACCAAAATTGCACAAGAACAAAATGAAATGAAATGCATGATAATGGAGTTGATCTGTGAAGTAACTGAAATTTCAATTATTTGCCTTCCCCTTTACCTACTTCTAAAGTTTTTAAATCCAAAATGCTTTGCCTTTTAGGCTATTTCTAACTTACTAAATGTTTTCAATATTTCTATGCATGAAAATCAGCTATTTCTGTCCATAAGGTGCAAGCTGTTTTCTTGTCAGTGTGTTATAGACCTAAGAACGCAGAAGCAAGGATTATGCATTTTTAGGTCATGGATTTTTTGAATTACATGATAATTTACTTTTATTTTTTTCCTCTTCTTCTCTTGCAAGAATGTTACCTTATAGTTTTCAATCATTTTAAAATGATCATACTATTTCCTATTATAGGAATGCCTTGATTGCATTTTTAACCTTGTGAAAGGATAATCCTTTAATCTTTGCAGTGAACTTTCCCCTAAGAATGTTTTCAATTGTCATGTGCTTGAGTATGCAATGCTAATTGATGCAATGCTAATTGCACAACCAATTATTTTCCCCATTTGTCATTGTGCCATAGTTTGTACACATACCTATTATACATATTCTGACATATCTTAATTTTTATTCACTTATATCCATCTTATGTAATGTAAATGGTAAATCTTTACCCATGTCCTTACCTTAGGAATAGGGCAAACATATGCCATTGTTGAAATTGGACCCAATTACGAGGTTTCAAGGCCCATTATTGCCACAATACCTTGGACTTGTCCTTCTCTTTTTTTGTCTATTACCTGGATTTTTGTACGCTCATGTGCTTCGCTACACTCAAGTCTCTACCAAAATTAGAGACTATTCCATTTTGTTGGCCTTGGTTACCAAGGCAAGGATATTGTGTTTATATTCATTATAGAGTATAGTAGCTTAAGGGATTTTGGCCCCTAGGTACTAGATCTATTGCTATATGAAGATTTATGAAAGATGGCATTTTGGCTTGTGTTGAAACTTGGGATTAGTTATAGAGTTATGATACCTTGACGGATTTTGGTTTCTTTTAGAGGATTTTTTGAAGATTATAATTTTTGCATGGTGAAATATTTGAGTTTTCATAATTCTTCTTTTGCCTTAAATGTTAATGGCAAGGCCACAGTGTGACACACCCCTTGTATTGCATTGGACCTTGCTCTCTTAGAAACTTGCAACAAATGTACAGTGTGACTGGATTGGTACCACAATAGAGACTCAATTATTGTACCACACATCCTCCATTATGGTACTGCCCCCAGCACCGCCAAATATGAACCTGAACACACTCAATGGTCCAGTACATTCACCTTTTTCACTCGAGATATGAACCTGAACACACTCGAGGGTCTGGTACATTCACCTTTTTCACTCTCGAGTGAGGCTCCTTTGGTAGTTGTATACAACCCTCTGGCCATGTGTTTTTCTAGGAATTCTTTTATGTAGCTGAAGTGGTGATCTTCCATAGCAAGATGAAGAAAAAAATTGTGATTGTCCTTAAGAAGATTTGCCAAATTTGGCTGCAAACTGTATATGAAGTACACATCTTTGATCACCGTTCTATATTAATGGCTACAAACTGATTGTGATAATGGCTACACACTGATTGTGACACTTTTTTTCAAAAGAATCCCAATGGCTATTGCTGACAATTGTGTGATCCGCAAAACTTGAGTGAAATCGGTGATTATTTCTTCATCAATTTTTTTCATTTTTCAACCAAAAGATTGGCAAAATTTTGGATAAACGTGTTTTTCTAAGTGTAAGTTCAACTAATTCTGCTAAGCTTTTGGAAAATTTCACCAAATTTTTTATATCATGAAATTGAAAAAGGATTCATTTTATTTTCTAGTCTCCTATCCTCCCACAAAAAGAACATCATATGTTAATAATTTTAGATGGTGGTTTGGGGTACTACATGTTCAAGACTTAATTCCTATATTCTATCAGGCCTTTCTGGGCAGTTGGGATGTTTCTAACATTTAGAGCTATTCAGCACAAAAATTGTGAAGATTCATGCAATAACACCTAGAGTACTAACCTTAAAAACAGCTTGGTAGAGATGAAAAAAATACTATTTGCCATGTCTTGAATCCAACATAGAATTTAGTTAGTTCAAAGAAGTGTTTTAAGTTGCTATCTGGCCTAAATAACAGCTCTAGCAATCTAAACAGCAGACTTAATAAACTAAATATATGAAAATACAACTAAAATATGCTAATGAACTAAATTTGGTGTTATACTCAACATTGTTCAAAAAGACAATTGGGCATAAGCTTTCTTTATACTGAATACTACAAAATAACGAATTTTCAAATTTATGTCACAAAAATAACACATGCATAACAAAACTATATAATATACACAAATGTGTACAATGGAATGTCATGACGAACAACAAAACAGTATTCCATCATTAAACAAGATAACATCTAGAAACTTATTTAAGAATCCAAATTTATGTCATTTAATTGGAAATTAGAGAGGAATAAAGGCAAGAAAGAGGAAACTGCATAGTTGTTGGATTTGCACATTAATACGAAACATGCTCAAAGACCAAATATGATTCACAAAGATTAACACATAAATAAGAGGCTAGATTTGAATTAAGAATGATAGAATTTCGAATGTTGAACTAGTATCGAATAACCAAACATGTATGTATTATAGATTGAAGAGATTTAAGTGAAAAACCCATACAACCATGTATTTGACATTCCATTAAGTTGTTGCAAGTAAATTACATTCACTTACTTTTCATGCGGTATGATTCTTGTCTAGTCAATAGTCTTATTTCTTGATGGACTTGGGTTTTTTGTTCTATCTCCAATGCCTAAATCTTCTTGGTTGTTGCTTCTTGTTTATTGAGGTCACTTTTAAACATTTGAACTCATGCAATCAAAGTTGTTTGTGGATCTCACAAGGTGCATTCACAATAATAGGACACAATGCTGCCTTTCAAATAGTCCTAACAACATCTTGATAGATTGATCTAGTAGATTGGATTGATAGGTCATGTTTGATTACATCGCTTAAAATTTTTAAATTTTTTAAACATCGTTTCTAAGCATAATTTGGTCATACTACTCATAAAATTCTTTTGAAATTTATTTAAATGGTATAATGTTATATTGAAAACGTTGTTGTCTGAATATATTACACATTTGCAATATTACTTTATCTATTAGATATTAAAACATGTAAAATTTATACAATGGTCCCATTAGTTGTGGCTTCTAGATACATGTTTTACATGAAAGACAAGGTTTCAATTTCATGGTTTATATCAATTAGCATTCAACCTAATTGTTGCCCAAATAAATACTACAAGTTTTGTTCCAATGTATTGGTTACTTTATAAGTTATGGTTTACTTAGCTTCACATGACTAGCTTATTATATATTTGATGTCATCATTTCCTAAATTTGGAATCTTATGTTTGGTTGGTTTTTCTTTTTGTATAACACATAATTGTTCAAGGTGCATGCCATGTTGTGTTGGCCACAACATTTGGAAATTCCTCAAATTGAAACCTAATCATATAATGTCTCCTAGTAATTATGTTGCATGAATTAAACCTAATCATTTGTGATAGATTTTGAATGCCTACAAAAATTCCACAACATAAAAATATCCAAATAATTAGAGATTAAATATCAAAAATTTGATGTGGTAAAATCAATTATGGAAGTTGAACAATATTTATGAACCCAAGTATTCATCAAAACTATAATCTTACAAAGATAACTTCAATGACATTTGTTGCCTCAAAGATTGAAAATTGTTGTTCTAGTTTCAATAAGCTTATTGGAAAATTGTTGATTTTTTTGTCTAAATTTGTGAATTCACTTTTCATAATTGAAACTTATTCATGCATGAAATCATTTCCGAGTCAAATTGGAAAAAAAATAAAAAATGTATTTAAAAATGAATTTTGTCATTATCTAAGTTTAGATCTACAATTTTGGAAAGCATTCACAAAGTTGATTTTCTTGACTTGTACTTGGTTTCATGTAAAACGATATGGGATTTCAATGTGCTAATATTACAAGCATGAAATTTAGGATTGTCAAAAAAATAGTGTTAATTTGATTTTTTGCATACATTGTTATGGAACCTTATTGTGGGAAGCCAAGCTTTCTTAATAAATTATTTTCAACCCATGGCATCAACAAGTTAAAATGTTTTTTAAAACATCATATATTAAAATTCATTAGTGGGTGGGAAATTATTATTTTTATTTCTTGTGAATCCAACTTATTGCACCAAATTATTATGAAGAAGACAATAGCATCATATTAAGACTTGGCATCCTTCTTGCTAGCCCAACTAGCACCATAATATGCATGTAAGATATCATCCTTTGGTATTTGATTCAAAGATTGAATGTCCTTGAATGAATTGTTAACTTGATTGCCAATGGACAAATGCCAAATTCAACAATTATATTACTTTGAACAATACAAGAACAATCCAAACATGTATTTATGATGCATTAAACTATCAACTATTTCCGAACAAAAAAACAATTTTCATATGGTTGGTTTTTTCTATGCAATTGGGCAATTGCCGTTATTTCCAAGTTATATTTTTGTTTTCCATAGGTGTCTTTATGGGTGTGAAAGTGTTTATTCAACTTTAATTTATATCACTTTAATACAATGATGAACTATTTTGGTTATGATGACATGATTTAACCCAATACACAATTTCATATGATTGAAACTTTTCATGAGTTGGTCATTATTTCCAACAATAATGTCTAGTGTTGGGTGGTTCTCATTTTTTTGTGAAAACCATCGATTCCGGTTTTTGAGGCAACTTTTGAAAATCACCCCAATTATTTTACTTTTAAAAAATTCCCATTTTGAGAATTGCCTTGGTTTTCAAATTTCAAAAAAAATCTAGTTAGGTGATTTTCAAGGTCAATGATTTTCACAAAATTTTGAATCGTTAATTTTCAAGTATGGTTCTCACAAGTCATTTTTCACAAATTATAGTTTTTTTTTTAACATTTTTTTTGGGGTTTTTTTTTCTTTTCTTACAATCAATGTTTATTTTTGTGCAAAATTTTGCTTTGTTGTAAAATTTGAAAATAACCTGTAACAAGCTCAAAGGGGGTTTTTTTTTCCCCAAAAACTTCCCCAAAAGAGTAAAGGAAAGAAATATTGTTTGCTACCTTTAAACTTACGTGCTTTTAGAGATAATTAAAAAGTAACTAAAGGTGGTTGCAAGGTAAGGTGGCTCACTTTTTGTGTCACAATCTAGTTTTTTACAGAATGGCGTGCATTTATATGTTATTAACATGGCATAGAAACAATAATTTTCCAAATTTCTGCCTAGATTTAGATTTTCAACTTGAAGAAAAAGACATCTATTTCTTTGCAACATATATACACCAAATATATAGTAATGGACTTTTGAAGCTGAAAAATATGGATCAGTTTATTGTTTGTGTCTTTATATACATGCATTTTTGTGTATGAATTCTATTTGGGATATATTATAGTGACTCAATATATGATATGTTAAAATAAAAAGAACATATGTGCAAAAACATTGCTAGAAATAAATTAACCAAAAACAAATTATGAGCTTTTGAATGGCCTAAAATGAGCCATATTTTCATAAGTCTGTATCATAATCATTTTGGGGTGGATTTCAATTTTTTTTTTTTTAAAGATGTACATTAAAAATTGTTTAAAATGGCTTATTTTCATATGGGCTTTTTAATTTAGTAACCATTATGTAATTCCCCACTAAATTAATGGTATCAAAATAAATTGTCATTTTAACACTACCATATGGACTTTTAGGGAGTGGAGCATCTATCGAAAATGAACCACCTTAGAGTGCATACACCCCTAAATAGCTTTCTAACTATCTTCTAATTAAACTTGACTGAATCTTCATTTATTATGGTAATCACTTCCATAAATTTGAACTTTAAATTTTTTAAAAACTTAGATTGTTTACTTTATATTTTATATTTTTTACCATGAGAATTGGACCCTTCTCAAAATGTGAAATTGGGTCTGATTTTTGGATTCGATGTCAAGTGAAAACTTGGGCATCTCTTACTAAATGGTTGACACCTCCAATGAAAACCTTTAGTCCGATTTTCATGGCGTTTCTTAGTGTTGTTCTCATTTAGAACTGGACTAAAGTCGATGCTAATTTTTTGCTCGTGAGTGAGAGTCGCCCAACACTAATAATGTCCATCCATCTACACCATAATCCATTAACTTATCAAATGATCTTTCATACACTTAATATGAAAGAATGTATAATAAAATGTGATCCATCATAAATCATTTAACATAGACTAGGTGAATACTAAATCTTTCCAAAACCATGTTCATGGATCATGAAAAAGGTTACTTAAGGTCATAAATTATCTTTGTGATTTGCAAACAATACATGGATTATAAGTCTATTGATTTTTTTACATTTGCATGTTCGGAGGTCCATGTAAATGTTTATTCAAGTTCTTTTTTTTTAAAACGTTGTTTTAACATGTAGTTGGTGAAGTTCAATATCGTAATACATATTGTGTTACCAAAGCCAATAAGACCATGATTGAACCCAATTTCACCATGAAAGCATGAATTTCCATATAGTCAACACCTTGTATTTTTGTGTTAGCCACGTGCAACTAATCTTGTTTCAATTTTTCAAGGTTGTCAGTACCATTTTGTTTGATTTTGTTCATCTATTTAATAAAGGCATCAAAATCCAAGTTTTTTTTTTTCCTTTAAGGAAGGTAAACTTGACATCTATGGCTTAAATTTCTTCTATTCAATGTTTGGAGTAGTTGATTCATTTCCCATATTATTTCAAATATCAATGTCATTACTTTGAACGAATGATGAAAACTTTTAAATGTTTATGTGGCTTGGGTGGTTTCTTGTATTATTTTATCAATTAAACATGAAGGTTTTATATTTGTCTTGGAACCCTAAATCAATGTACAAGGGGACCTCTTGAAACTAAGTTACATGAGTTGTATCAAACATCATGTCAAGAAAGTTCATTTCATCAAATGATAATTGATTACAACCTCCAATTCATGTTTTCATTATGTTTCATCAAAGATTTTATGTTTTATGATTTTTTTTTTGATATTTAAACAATCATAAGATGAACGCAAAAGTGAAATTTGATCACCATAAACTTGATTTTGAAAAATACAAGTACATAGGTTTGGAACATTTTAGTGCCCTTTTAAAGATTAATTCTGATCAATACCATCACCTACAAACTACTTTAAGATTGTAGGATCTATCAAAGATTCACAGCCAACATTTTCTTCTTGTTGATTTTCTTGAAAAGGATTAGAAATTAAGTCTTTCCATAATGGCACCTTGTGAAATTTTAATTTTTTTATGAAGATTTCTAAATACCAATGTTGGATGGTTTTCAATTTTTTTAGAAGTGTTAAATCCAATTTTCATAAAGATTTGAAAAACCTATACATTTTTTTTAAAAAAAATTAGATACATCTTTGGAGATTGGGACAAGGTATCAAATTTTTTATTTTTGTATTCAATTGATTTTCAAAGTGCCATTTTTTCATAGATTTGATAGCACTCAATTACCTAAGGGGGTTCTCAAAAATTGATTATGACATTTAAAAAAAATTGAACTCACAAAATCATTTTCAAAACAAATTATTGAAGAAATTTACAAGTTGCCAAAATGTTTTTTAAAATATTTACATAGTTCAACAACCATCTTTAAAATTGGCCTAGAACTTAACTTGAGAACTTAACTTTGGTAAATGTTTTATTTCACTGGGATTCACCATTTTGGAAAGGTGTGGGATGGATATAATCTTCAATTTCCAGTTTTCACATAAGAAAAAACTAACAATTTGGATATCAATCAAGGTATCACTAAATTTAATACCATGTGATGTTTTATGTTTGATATTTGATTGATACCTAGTGAACACTAGATTCAAATACCTTCTATTGAATGAGGATTTAACTTTTGTTTATGATCCAATAATATTTTATTAAAAGCAAATGTTTTACACTTGAAGACTTTCAAACAAAACAAATTGACTCACATCCATGCTTCAATGGGTGTTGTAACCTTTAAGAATGTTTTTGTAGTCTTAGACTTTGGTTCTGAACATAATTAGTTGTGACAATATTATTCCCCGTAATTATTTCAATAAATTGTTATCAAGCAATGTAAAATGAGCTACCCCACTGATATATCATTCTTTAAATTTAATTACAATATTTTGTTGAAATGTATTTGCCAAAATTAAATTGTCTTTGGTTCTCTTTAACTAATTGCAATATGAATTGAATTCATTAGACTTAGATCCTCCCACATTTCTAGTCCTTAAATTTTACAGATTATTGTCAATTTGGGTGTTTACTAAATTTTTGTAAGGAAGGATATATGCAAGGTAG
>Ga0116230_10001452_pt1 | contig 22546 bp, 21 predicted proteins | sample S1TSphfallax_3_FD_88678 | JGI IMG/M metagenome (GOLD analysis project Ga0116230, IMG submission 88678) | Host-associated microbial communities from peat moss isolated from Minnesota, USA - S1T2_Fd - Sphagnum fallax MG | ecosystem: Host-associated > Plants > Peat moss > Unclassified | place... | reverse complement strand
TCACCGGTCGAAGCGTTCATGAAGCGAGCTCGCACGAAAATCGGTGCGGCGAACGTCATGTCCTTGGCTTTGCACTCGTCGATCGTGAACTTGGGCGGCGGGCGCAGGTCAGGGTCGTCCGGATCGAACTCGAGTTCGAGGCGGAGCTGGCCAGTGAAGTCTTCGATCGGACTGATGTCAGCAAAGGTCTCCGCGAGACCCTTGGACAGGAACCAGTCGAACGAGTCCCTCTGGACGGAGACGAGGTCCGGAAGTGGAAGAACCTCGTCGAGATTGGCGAACGTAAAACGCTCGGGCGTGCGGGAACGAGACGGCAAGTGTCTACTCCTCGCGGATGCGGGTAGAGCTGGCGGCAAAGGGAATCGCAGCCGGGGCGCGCGTCACCACGCCGACGGAACGGAAGTCGCGTGATTGACAAGCACGGCAACTTGACACTGTATGCGAGCGGGAAGGCAAAAGCAACGCGCCCGCGCGCGTTCTGCGGGCAGGGTACGAGAAACGACCCACCCAGTCAAGGGCGAGCGCTCCGGCGCCTGGACAGACCAGGACACCGGAGCGTCGACAGCTCGGGACTACTTGAGCTCGACAGTCGCGCCCGCTGCTTCGAGCTGCGCCTTGGCCTTCTCGGCGTCCTCCTTGGAGACCTTCTCGAGAACAGGCTTCGGTGCAGAGTCGACGAGGTCCTTGGCCTCCTTCAGGCCGAGGTTCGTGAGCGTGCGCACCTCCTTGATGACCTGGATCTTCTTGTCGCCAGCCGACGAGAGAATGACGTCGAACTCGTCCTGCTCCTCGGCTGCGTCGTCAGCAGCGCCTCCGGCGCCACCAGCGGCTGGCGCGGCGGCAACGGCGACGGGCGCCGCTGCAGTTACACCGAACTTCTCCTCGAACTCCTTCAAGAGCTCGGAGAGCTCGAGAACCGTCATCGATGCGATCCCGTCGAGGATCTCTTCCTTGGTCGCCATGTCCTGCTCCTTGTTTGGTTCACCACGTCGTACAGATCAGTTTCCGGCAATGCCGGTTCCTCAGCGACCGGCCCGCAGCCAGTCGAGCGGCCCTTGGTCTACTCGGCCACCTCGGGCTCAGCCGCGGCTCCAACCTCGGGCTCGGCTGCCGCCTCAACTTCGGGCTCGGCTGCCGCTTCAACTTCGGGCTCAGCCGCCGCTTCCGGTGCTCCGCCGCGAGCTTCGATCAACGCCGACAGACCGTAAGCAAAGCTTTGAGGCACCGCCTTCAACAGCCCGGCGAAACGCTGCATCGGTGCGGCGAGCGCTCCTGCGAGCTGTGCAAGGAGAACTTCACGTGACGGAAGCTCCGCAAGCGCTGTCGTGGAACGAGCATCAAGAAGGCTCGTCCCGACCAGGCCTCCCTTGACAATCAGATTCGGGTTCGTCCTTGCGAAGTCCCGAAGCACTTTGGCAACGGCCGCAACATCGCCGGTGACAAACGCCACTGCGGTTGGGCCTTCGAGGAGCGGCTCGACAACTCCGAGACCACTCTCGTTCGCAGCACGGCGGACAAGGGTGTTCTTGTAAACCTTGTACTCACCACCGGCCGCCGACAGCAGTCGCCGCAGCTCGGCCATACGCGCCATAGAGAGGCCGCGGTACTCGGTGAGTATCGCTGCGCTCGACTCGGCGAGCCGCAGCTTCACCTCATCGACGACGGCGACCTTTTCTGGCCTCGGCTCTCGGGCCGGTGCTTCCACAGACGTCACCACTCTTCTGTCCTTCCTCGAGCGACCACTGTCGCTAGTGCTTCGTGCGACACATGTCGCCTGCGCTTCGGGCGATCGTTTCGCCGCAGCACGAGCACGTCAGAAGAGAGAAGCGGATGATGTTCGCCTCGCCTCGTCTGGCAGGCTCGGGCCCATTGAGCGCCGTTATGGCGCACCAGATGTCTACGGCTGGAATTACTGCCCGCACCAAAGCGCAGGCTCTTCGACAAAGTCATAGGCGACTCCGCCGAACACAACCTTGTAACTGTACCGCGACTGCGGCGGGACCGCTTACGCCGTAGCAGCCAGCTCCTCGTCGATGGGACGGAGTCTGCTCGGATCGATGCGCACGCCGGGTCCCATGGTCGACGACAGGGTGACCGAGCGAATGTAACGACCCTTTGCCGCAGCCGGTTTGGCACGCTGGATCTCGTCAAGCACCGACCGCACATTCGCAAGAAGATCGTGGGGCTCGAACGACGCCTTGCCGACGGGCACATGGATGTTACCGACGCGATCGGTGCGGTACTCGACCCGACCGGCCTTGTACTCACCGACCGCCTTCGCCACGTCCATCGTCACCGTGCCGGTACGTGGGTTCGGCATGAGGCCACGTGGCCCGAGCACGCGTCCCAACCTTCCGACTTGAACCATCAGGTCAGGAGTGGCAATTGCGACGTCGAACTCGAGGAAGCCCTCCTTCTCGATTCTCGCGACGAGATCATCCGAACCCACGACGTCGGCACCGGCCGCACGCGCGTCTGCCGCCGCCTCACCTGCGGCAAAGACAGCGACGCGAACGGTGCGCCCCGTACCGTGCGGCAGGCTCAGCGAGCCACGGACGATCTGATCTGCTCGGCGAGGATCTACTCCGAGACGCATCGCGAGCTCGACCGTCTCGTCGAAACGAGCAGTCGCAAGGCTCTTCACGAGGCCGACCGCCTCGGAAGGAAGGTACAGCTGCTCGCGGTCGAGCCGCTTGATTGCGTCGAGATACCGCTTGCCCTTGCTAGCCATCGATCCTTCTCCTTCGTCCCTGTCGCCCGACCGCGCTCAGCGCGCTACCCGGATGCCCATCGACCGAGCGGTACCTTCGACCTGGCGCTTAGCCATCTCGAGATCGTTCGCATTGAGGTCGGGGAGCTTTGTCGTGGCAATCTCTGCGAGCTGCTCTTCAGTGATCTCGCCCGCGCGGTCGCGACCTGGAAGCTTGCTGCCCTTGTCGATTCCAGCGGCTTCTCGGAGCAGCACCGGCGTCGGCGTCGTCTTGAGGACAAAGGTGAATGTCCGGTCTTCGTAGATCGTGATCTCTACCGGCACCACGGTGCCGCGCATCGCCTCGGTCGCTGCGTTGTACTGCTTGCAAAACTCCATCGTCTGGACACCGTGGGGTCCGAGCGCTGTCCCGACAGGGGGCGCAGGAGTTGCAGCGCCTGCCGGCAGCTGGATCTTGACAACGGCGGTTACGCGCCTGCGTGCCATGGGACTTCTCTTCTCTCTGGTAACGAATCTCGTAAGACGGATGTGGGTCTGGTGCTTCGACGAACCTGAGGCCACGTGGGCCTGACGGTGATCAGAGCTTTGCGACCTGGCTGAACTCGAGCTCGACGGGAGTCTCCCGGCCGAAGATGTTCACCAGCACCTTCAGCTTGAGCTGGTCTTCGTTGATCTCGGCAACCTGGCCGGTGAAATCGGCAAACGGGCCTTCCTTCACGCGGACCGTCTCACCGAGCTCGTGCTCGAGGCGAGGACGCTGGCGCTTCGGACCTTCGGTTCCCTCGTCACGCACCTGCAGAATGCCTTCGACCTCGCTGCGTGACAGCGGAGTCGGCTTCGTGCCTGGACCCACGAAACCGGTCACGCCTGGGGTCTGACGGATCACTGACCAGGAATCATCGTCGAGCTCGCACCGACACAGCAGGTAGCCCGGGAAGACCTTGCGCTGGACCGTGACCTTCTTGCCGCCCTTGAACTCCACGGTGTCTTCCATGGGGATGACGACCTCGTAGATCCGCTCCTCCATGTTCATGGACGAGATACGGCTCTCGAGGTTCGACTTGACCTTGTTCTCGTATCCGGCGTAGGTATGCACGACGTACCAGCTGCCTGGGCGGTCGTAGGGGCTGGGAGCACGGACGGGCTCGACGTCGTCGAACTCGTCAAACTCGTCCACCACCTCGTCGTCGACGCCAAGGATTGAAGTGGAGCCTTCCATGGGCTCGTTGTACTGGTCGTCTGTCGTCATCACCATCGCCGTCTGCCTGCAATCATCGGAAAAGAACTACGACTTGAAGAGGAACTGCACTCCTCGGGCGAACAGGTAGTTCAGCCCAAAGATCAGCAGAGCCAAAAACACGAGCGTCGTCAGCACAACGGTCGAGTAGTTCACTACTTCGGCCCGCTTCGGCCACAACACCTTGCCAAGCTCGCTCCGCACATCGCGGAGGTACTGGACAAACCGGACCCCTAGGCTAGCGCGGTTGGATTCGGGCGGTTTACGCGGCGCGCCAGGTCCACCAGATCCGGTGGTGGTCGGCCGTCGGGCGGCGGGAGTGCCATCCGGGCCAAGCTGCCCCTGCCGTTGCAGCATGCGCTTTGTCTGTCGGTTCACGCGGCGTCCTCAGTAGTGTGCGGCTGAGCAGGGCAGGAGGGACTCGAACCCCCAACCGCCGGTTTTGGAGACCGGTGCTCTACCAGTTGAGCTACTGCCCTATGGACGGGTCCGGCTTCTTGCCCGCGGCGAGATGCCCGCCCCGTGGGGCAGGTAGACGATACCACTCGTGCAGAACGGCCCCCGAGCCGCTGTCGCGCAGTCGTGGTGCCAGCACGATGAGGACAGCTGCGACGACAACGCCTGTGCTGGCAACCAACGCCGCCGCTCCGCTGGCGGACGGGTTCGTAGCGCTTCGCAGCGCAGCTCGCTCGACGGCCGCTCGCTCCACAGCTGAAAACACCTGCGCAACAAGACCGTCAGGGACGAGACCTCGATCTCCTCGACCCCCGCTCGAACGTAGCCGGTTGAGGTCCGCCGGCCGGAGTTCATCAAGCATCCGGCCCAGACGCCGGTAACGGGCCACTTCAAGCTGGCAGCGCAAGCACGTTGCAATGTGGGTTGCATCACGGCTGCGAGCAACCGATGCTTCGGCGAGCGGGACCGTGGTCGCTGACAGACGTCCGGCGATGCGATCGCATCGCTTCGTGATCACATCGCCTCCCAGTCGTAGTTCTCACCGCTAACACGTGCGATGGCGCCCGTGACGGTCATGCTGCCCGCACGATCCGCCTGTTCACTCCGGAGCATGGCAGTCGGACGACGAGGTGGCGATGACATCGCCTCGTCGTCGCGCGAGATCGTCTCTGGATAGAGCAACTCGCGCATTCGGCGCCTTCCTCGATGGAGCCGGACCTTCACGGCGGCTCTCGAAATCCCCAGCTGTGCGGCGATCGCCTCGTGCGGCAGGTCGTACACGTCTGAAAGCACGATGACCGCTCTCTGGCTCACCGGCAAAGCGCGCAGAGCCCGAATGAGGGCTCGGCGATCGGGCGCCGAACCCGTTGACGCCTCGAGGAGGAACTCGGCGGAATCGTCGGCGAGCTGCACTGCAGCGTCCAGGTTCGTGTGCCGTCCCCAGCTCCTCGACCGGCGGGTCAGCTGGGTGGAGGAACAATTTGCCGCGATGCGGTACAGCCACGTCGTCAGCGCTGCGTCGCCCCGAAAGCTTCCAAGCGATCGGTACGCACGCAGATAGGTCTCCTGCACGACATCTGCGGCATCGTGATCATTGCCGACGAGTCTGCGAGCAAGGGCGAAGACGTGGGGAGTCGTCGCAAGGACGATTGCCTCGAATGCTCCGTGGCTACCCTTGGAGGCTTGGCTCGCAAGCTCCTCCAGTGACAGGTTGTCCCCCGTGGAGCTGCGTGGATTGTGGCTCAGCGCGTCTCTTTGTGGTTGGTGTGAAGACGGTCAAAACGGCAGTACTTGCGCATCTCGATGCGCTCACGGTCATTCTGCTTGTTCTTCGTCGTGATGTAGTTGCGTCGCTTGCAGACCTCGCACTCGAGCGTTACCTTCACGCGCTTCTCGTTCTTCGCCATTGCTGCTCCCAGGAAGTGCTCGTACCAAGATGTGCTTGTAGTAGCGGCGGCCGGACTCGAACCGGCGACCCCACGATTATGAGCCGTGTGCTCTTACCAACTGAGCTACGCCGCCTTGCCCTGCGAGCCCTCTGTCAGGATTGAACTGACGACCCCAGCCTTACCATGGCTGTGCTCTGCCACTGAGCTAAGAGGGCGCTGATCAGGCCGAGGGCTCGTGACCCACGACTGCGACAATCAGCATAACCGAGCTTCTGGGACCCCTGTGTATGACCGCCGGTGTTGCGCATCGGTAGTCTCGCGACACATGGAGCTGCGCCATGCCACCGCCGACGACTCCGAGGCAATTCGATCGATCTACAACATCGAGGTTCTCGGCTCCACAGTGACGTTCGATCTCGTCCCCCGAACACCTGAAGAGCAGCTTGCTTGGATGGACTCGCACGGTGGGGCCTACCCCGTCATCGTCGCTGTCGAAGCTGGAGAGGTCATCGGCTTCTCCTCGCTCTCGCCCTATCGACCTCGCCCGGCCTACTCGACGACGGTCGAGGACTCGGTGTACGTGGCGGCCGACTACCGAGGCATGGGTGTCGGCAAGGCACTCGTCAGCGAGGTCGTGACTCTGGGTGCCGCACACGGGTTTCACAGCGTCATCGCCCGTATCGTCGGTCACCACGACGCATCGATTGCCCTGCACGCATCGTGCGGTTTCGGCCTGGTGGGCATCGAACGTGAGATCGGCCGCAAATTTGGGACCTGGCTCGACGTCGCGATCATGCAACGACTCTTTTGACACACGCAGAAGGTCGCTACGATTACGAGCGGTAGGTTGCGTAGTCCGCGCGATTTGTAGAAGGCGAGCCCAGGTGGCGGTTCTAGAGATTGTTGTCGGGCGCCAGCCGGTGTTCGATCGTGACTCGACCGTCGTCGGATATGAGCTGCTTTACCGTCAGGTAGAGGGCGACGACGCCTATGCCGACGAGCTCGACGGCGATCTGATGACAACCGCCGTGCTGTTCAACTCCGTCGGGATCGGTGTCAGCCGACTCGTGGGCGACAAGATCATGTTCTTCAACGCCGACCGGGGACTTCTCGTCGGGGACGTGCCTTCGGTGCTCGCTCCTAGCCAAACCGTGTTCGAGATCGTCGAGTCTGTCTCCCTCGACGACGAAGTGCTCGAAGGGTGCAAGCGCCTCGTGCGTGCGGGCTACACGCTTGCGATGGACCATTTCCGTTGGTTCGACGGTTGTGAGCAGCTCCTCAAGATCGTGTCGCTGGTCAAAATCGATATCGAGACGGTCGTCGGTCGCGAGTTGACGGAGCTCATGCGGCGTTGCCGCGACTTTGACGTCAGTCTGATCGCCGAGCGCGTTGAGACCGAAGCGCAGCTTGCCATGTGCAAGGACCTCGGCTTCGACTACTTCCAGGGCTATCTCTTGTCGCGACCTCGGCTGATCCCAGGCAAGACACTCGACAGCTCGAGTGTTGCCCGTCTCGAGCTGGCAGCGCGCCTCGCTGCATCTGAATGCAGCGCCGCCGACCTCGAAGAGGTCATCCGTGCGGAGCCGACAATGTCGTTTCAGGTCATGCAGATGGCCGGAGCGGGTGCAGATCACGGATTTCGCCGCAAGATCCAGACGTTGCGCGAGGCGATCGTCCTCGTCGGTTGGCGCCAGCTCCAGAGCTGGATCAGCTTCCTGATCTTGACGAGCAAGGGCGAGACCTCCGAGGAGGAGGTCATCACCGTTCTCACCCGGGCGCGCACCGCCGAGCTCCTTGCTCGAGAGGCGTTCCCGATGCTTGCAGGTCTGGCGTTCGCGGCCGGCATGCTCTCAGCATTCGACGTCCTGCTCGGACTTCGCCTCGAGGACGTGTTGCTCTCGCTTCCCCTCGATCCCGACCTTCAAGACGCCGTCCTTGGAAAGGACACCGATGTGGGGCGCATCGTTGCCGATGTCATCGACGTGCAACTCGGGTCTATTGATTCGGCCATCCGTAGCGGATTCAGTGCCGAAGAGTTGCACAAGGCTTCAGTGAAAGGTCTGAGCTGGGCGCTTGAGGTCTCTCGTGGCTTTGTTCGCACAGGTAAGGGACCAACGCTGCGCAAGCACAAGCCCGCTACGACAAAGCGCTAGCTCGTGGGTGCGACGCCCATCGCCACATCGGCAAGAGCAACTTGAGACGTCGAGGCGTCGGGAGTCCGTTCAGCGTCTGACACATCCGCGCGACGCGCGTAGTAAGGGCGCTTGAACAGCGGTGCCAGCACGAACACGAGGAATCCGACGAGCACGATGAGCGCACACGCGAGCACAAGGGGGTTGGCCTCCCGGAGCTCTCGCGAAAGCACGGCGCTTCCCGGAAGTCCGATAAAGCACGCTATTCCCGACCAGACGGCAACGATGCGACGCGAGCGGCCTTCGACCACTGGGGCCAAAAAGACGAAACCCCATGTCGCATACCAGGGTTGAACGACCGGACTCAGCATCACCACGGCAATGAGTGTCCAGCCGAGGGCGACGAGCGAACCGACTTTCTCCGAGCGAAGCAGGAGCACCACCGCAATGACCGCTGCGCTGACCAGACCTGTGGCTCGAGCGAGCGTCAACAGTGCGTGCTGGTGATTGCCGAGGCCGATCACTGAGACAAGCTTGCCTGCACCGAGCCCGATCGCTGTAGCCGGATCCAGCCACGACCGTACGGTGTCAGGGTTCGACAGCCCAGAGATCCATCCCCATCCGAGCCCGGCAGCTTCAGATAGTGCCGAGAGGATGGCGACGGCGATCAGCACCGCAGTTGCAAGTGGCCGCAGGCGATCTCGCAGACTTTTGCCGCTTCCGAGCCACTCCCAGCCGATATAGACGGCTCCGATGAGTGCTGGGACCTTGACGGACGCGCCGATCGCGCACAGGACGATGCCCGCAACCGGGCGCCCACGACGAGCCAGTGCATAGCCAGCTACCAATAATCCGAGCATGAGCGCGTCGTTGTGGCCGCCGCCCACGAGGTGCAACAACACGAGAGGGTTCAACGCGGCCATGGCGAAGGCAGCAGAGCCGTCGCGTCCGAACGATCGAGCAATGACCGGGACTGCCCAGCTGAACATCACCGTTCCCAGCAGAGCAAGAAGCCTCAGTCCTTCAACCGAGACGAGAACATTGTGACCGGAGAGATCGACGATCCAGCCGGCAATGGTGAGAAAGACCGGTCCGTACGGAGAGCCGACGTTTTGCCAGAGCTTGTCGACGAGACCGACAAACGGCCCTTGGCCGAGCACCGACGGCCCGTAGGTGTACGGATTGATGTGGTGGCTCATCATGTCGCCTTGAGCGGCGTAGCTGTACAAATCTCGGCTGAACAGCGGGGCGACGAAGAGCAGAGGAGCCACCCAGGCAACGAACACCGGGACGAGCTTCCTGACCGGAATACCCGGGTGCCTTCCTGCGATCTTGACGACGTCATACCAAACCCGCAGCATGATGATCATCGCTGCATAGACAGGCACGACGCCAAGGAAGAGCTGCTGACCAGGCGAAGGCGACCCTGGAACGATCGACGGGGCCGGGATCCCGAACCACCATGCACCCGGGACGGACTTCAACGTAAAAGGCGAGCTCGACGAACTTGCCCCGATCAGCACGACGATTGACGCGATCGTGCCGATGATTGCGGGACGCATCAGCTCAGATCGGAGGTTCGTCACGCCCTCCACATAAGGCTGCTTCTCCGACTCGACGTGTGGGCTGCAATCGAAGTAGTGACGCGCCGATTGCGCGATCACACGAAGGCGCTCCGTAGCCACGCGAGGTAACTGCTCCGAAGTCGGACGCAAGCGCTCGAGCTGCCGATGGGCCACCTGAGCATGCTAGCTGCGCACCGCACGTCTCATCCCGGCGCCAGCTGCTCGTCGCGCCTGCGACTCTCGGGAACAAGCACCTCGTGGTACGACAACATTTCGGAAGGACAACGGGGTGGGCCGGGAAGGATTCGAACCTTCGAAGGCTGTGCCGACAGATTTACAGTCTGCTCCCTTTGGCCACTTGGGTACCGACCCGTCGGCCCGACACCCTAGTGGATCGCCACGCAGCGCGAGAACTGGAGGCCAGTCCCGGCGATGCGCGCGCTACCGTTGTCGGCATGCCGAGCTTCGACATCTCCTCCGAGCTGGATCTGCAAGAAGTCCGCAACGCCGTTGACCAAGCAGCGCGAGAGGTGTCGACGCGCTTCGACTTCAAGGGCACGGATTCGTCCGTGGAGCTCAAAGAGCACCAGATCATCCTCGACGCCCCGACCGAAGATCGACTCCGTGCCCTTGTCCAGGTGCTCGAAGAGAAACTCGTCCGGAGGAGCGTATCGCTGAAGGGTCTGAGCTACGGCAAGATCGAAGAGGCGGCAAAAGGTGCAGTGCGCCAGCATGCCGACATCCAGTCAGGCATTTCGTCGGATCACGCCAAGCAGCTCAATCGAGCGATCAAAGAGCTGGGCGTCAAAGGTGTGAGCTCTCAAGCCCAAGGCGAGCAGATACGGGTCACGGGCAAGAAGCGTGACGATCTGCAGGCAGTCATTGCCGCACTGAAAGAGCAGGACTTCGGCATCCCGCTGCAATTTGGGAACTTCCGCGAGTAGTCCGGCCGCTTAGGACATCAGCCGCTTCGAACAGCAGCTGGCTAGGACAGCAGCCGCTTCGAACTGCAGCTGGCTAGAACAGCAACGTCGCCTGGTGGGCGAATTCGACAATTGGCTGCGGCCAGATACCGAAGACGACGGTGGCGCCGACGCACAGCATCAGACCGGAGATCACCCACGGCGACACCGCAATGGGAGCCTCTTCGTTCGCCTCCGTGATCTGGGTGTCGAGGATCTCCTCGGCGATGGCGGTTGCCGAGGGAGTCACGAGCGTGGCGACACCTCCACCAGGCGAAGCGTATGCCGGGGAAAGCGATGATCCAGGCAGCTCCACCAGTGGCTCAGACACCGTGGCTTGAGCAGTGGAGAGGTTCTGCTGGGTAACGATGGGCAGGCCGCTGTCGGAGAACATGAGAAAGACCAGACGGAGGTAGAAGAACGCGGCGATTGCCGCAGAACCCATCGCGACAACGGCAAGCGCATAGCTATGTGCATCCACTGCGGCCTCGACGACGTAGAGCTTGGCGAAGAAGCCCGTCGTAAAGGGAGCACCGGCTTGGGCAAGCAGGAGAACGGCGAACATCGTCGCAAGGACGGGGTTGCGTCGTCCCAGACCCCGGAAGAGCTCGATCCCGTGGCGGTCGTCGTCCGCTCCGCCGACCGCCGCCACGACGGCGAAGCTTCCAAGGACCAAGAAGCTGTAGACGAAGATGTAATAGAGGGAACCCTCGATGCCCCGAGCGCTTGCGGCCTGCAGTCCAAGCAGCACGAATCCAGCGTGGTTGACCGACGAGTACGCCAGCATCCGCTTCGCGTCGCTTTGGACAATGGCGACGACCGCTCCAAAGACCAGGGTCACGATGGCCATCACCCACACGATTGGCTGCCACGAGCTCGCCAGTGACGGAAAGGTCGAGACGAAGACCCGCAGCAGTGCGGCGAAGCCACCGACCTTGGCCATCGCCGCCATGAATCCGGTCGCCGCGGTCGGCGAGCCCTGGTAGACGTCGGGCGTCCACATGTGGAAGGGAACTGCGGCGACCTTGAAACCGAAGCCGACGAGCATCAGACCGAGACCGCCGAGCAGCACGCCGTTCGAGGTCAACACGTTGTGTGCCAAGAAGGCACCGATGGTGGCGAGGTTGGTGGAGCCCGTCGCGCCATAGGTGAGAGCGATGCCGTAGACAAAGATTGCCGACGAGAATGCCCCGAGCACGAAGTACTTCATTGCAGCCTCGCCCGAGGCCTCACGGCGGTGATCGAGCCCGGCCATGACGTAGAGGGGAATCGACAAGATCTCAAGCCCGAGGAAGACCAGGATGAGGTCGCCCGCCGACGCCATGAACATGGCGCCGGCACCGGAGATCAGAGCGAGCACGTAGTACTCACAGCCATCGATCCCCGAGCGTCGCAGATAGCCAGCTGCGAACATCGGACTGACGATGAGTATGCACGACACCACGACGAGGAAGAAAATGGCAAAGCCATCGACTTCGATCGAGTGGGCGATCGTCGAGAACGGTCCTCGGTCGGTGACGTCGCGCCACAAGATGAGCGAGGAGATGAGCGAGGCTGTGCCGAGACCGATGGTGGCGCTGGCATAGGCCTCCGTGGGAAGCCTCACGGGAGAAAGTGCCGATACGCCGAGCAGCAGCAGCATCCCGCCGAGCAGGATCAGCTCAGGCAGCAGTGTCGTGTAGTTGATGTGGGGAATGGCGATGCCCGTCGCAGCGAGCAGATGCGCTCCCGCTGCTCCCAGCACGGTCGACGTTGGAATCACTTTGTTCCCTCCGTGTGCACCACTACGGTGGCGCCGCCTCGCAGTGCAGCGGTTCCCGGTTGGCCCTCGATCGGAATGCTCGGGTGTGCAGCGTGCTCGATGTGCAGCACGATTTGGTCGACCGACGGGGTGATGCGGTCAAGCACAGGCTTTGGGTACACACCGAGGAAGACGATAAGCACGATGAGCGGTGCGAGGACGAGTCCTTCTCGAACGGTGATCTCTGCAAAGCCCTCCTCTTCGTCTTCGAGGTTTGGCTTGCCATGAAAGACCTGCTGATAGGCCCAGAGGAGGTAGACAGCGGCCAGGATGATGCCGGCCGTTGCCACGACGGCCCACCAGCGGTGGGTGAGGAAGGTCCCTGCGAGGATCAGGAACTCCCCGATAAAGCCGTTGAGACCCGGGACGCCGATGGAGGCGAGCATGACGACGGTGAATACCGCTGCCATCACCGGCGCTGAACCTTGTAGCCCTCGTAGGCGACTGATGGCAAACGTCCCACGTCGCCGGTAGATCATCGCGATCAAGAGGAACAAGGCGGCGGTGTACAGGCCGTGGTTGACCATCTGGAGCACCGCACCCGAGAGTGCCTCGTTCGTCAAGGCGAAGGCTCCGACGACAATGAAGCCGAGGTGAGCGAGCGAGGAGTAGGCGACGAGACGCTTCAAGTCCTTCTGCACGGCGGCGACGATGCCTCCGTAGATAATCCCGATCACGCCGAGTGTCAGCAGTAACGGCGCCAGCACGACGACGGCATGCGGGAAGAGCCCGAGGTCAAACCTGACGATGCCGTAGGTCCCGAGCTTGGCCATGACGCCAGCCAGCAGGATCGAGCCGGCTGCCGGCGATTCCCCATAGGCGTCAGGCGACCAGGTGTGGAACGGAAAGATGGGTGCCTTGACGGCGAAGGCGGCAGTGAAGGCGAGGAACAACACGACGTCAGCCGTACCCGACAGATGAGTCTGGGCAAGGAGTCGAATGTCAAATGTCGTCACCCCGGTCTGATTCTGGTGGATGAAGACGAGCGACAAGATGCCGACGAGCATGAACGCCGAGGCGGCAAAGGTGTAGATGAAGAACTTCGTCGCCGCGTAGCCACGGCGTTCGTGACCCCAAGCGGCGATGATGAAGTAGACCGGCACGAGGGTTGTCTCGAAGAAGAGGAAGAACAGCAGGAGATCGAGGGACAAGAAGCTCCCAATGCACCCTGCTTCGAGGAGAAGGACCCAGACGGTGAAAGCCTTGGTGTTCGTGCGCTCCGTGGCCCCAAGCAGGGCGATGGGCACGAGCACGGCCGTCATCAGCACAAGGAACAGCGAGATCCCGTCGACGCCGAGCGACCACGATAAGCCGATAGGAGCCGCCAGCGCGTGGCTCGAGACCATCTGGTAGCCACCGTCGCCAGCCTGGAACTGGTCAAGTACTGCTGCGGCGATACCGAGCACGCCGAATGAGCCAGCCAGTCCCATCGCTCGGTGCGCCCAGCGCTGACCCTTCGGCACCAGCATGGTGGCGAAGGCAAAGGCCACAGGCACGAGGATCATCGTGGTCAGATACGGAAAGGCTCGCTGGCTCTCGGTAACGCCGGTGAGCACGATCGGCGACGCTGCGGCGATCACGATCCCACCCGGACGAGCAGGTACGCCACGAGCATCACCACCCCAGCCACCAACCCCATCGCATAGGTGCGGACGTAGCCCGTCTGCACCTTCCGCAAGCGGTCACCGGTCCCCCGCACCAGTGACGCCACGCCATTTACTGCTCCGTCAACGACGCGTGCTTCGATGACCGAAGACGTGAAGGACGAGAACGCGCTGCCGGTCCGTGCGACGAGGTGGTCCTCCGTCCAGTCGATGAACCACGCCATGAACAAGAACCTCGGCTCGAGTGCAGGTCGGTCTGTCGCACGGCGCCACACCGCAGCGGCGACACCGACTCCGGCAAGTGCCAGTCCAGCATCGGCGAGCGAGAAAGCCCACAGCTGGCCGACGCTGAAGTGCGTCTGGCGCACGGTCGCCCCGACGACAGGGTTGAGCCAGCGCTCGAGGAAGACCAGGTTCGGGTGGAAGGGAAGGTTGACAAATCCTCCGAACAGGGCGAGCACGGCAAGAACGACAAGCGGGAGACTCATCTTCCAGGAAGCGTCGTGTGGGTGGACGCCACGGCTCGTGTACTGGGCGCTTCCAGGCTCGGTTGCCTCCGGGTGCGCCTCCACCCAACGACGCTCGCCGAGGAAGACCAGGAAGTATTCCCGCCCCATGTAGTACGCGGTGAGAAATGCCGTCGCTGCCCCGATCGCCCACAGTGCAGGCGTGAGCGCCCAGGCATTTTCGAGGACGTCCCCTTTCGACCAGAAGCCACTGAACGGCGGCACGCCGGCGATCGACAGCCAACCGACGAGGAAGGTGAGGCCGGTGATCGGCATCAGCTTGGCCAGTCCACCCATGTTCTTGATGTCCTGGTCCTCTTCCATGGCGTGGATGACGGAGCCGGCCCCGAGGAACAGCAGGGCCTTGTAGAAAGCGTGCGTGAGCATGAGGAAGATCGCCGCCACGTAGGCACCCGAGCCGACGGCGAGGAACATGTAGCCCAGCTGGGAGACCGTGGAGTACGCCAGCACCTTCTTGATGTCCGTCTGTGCGCAAGCGCTGGTGGCGCCGATAAAGGCGGTCGCCACACCGATCCAAGCGATCACATGTGCTGCGTCTGGGGCCAAGTGCAGGATCGGGTTGATCCGGCACATGAGGTAGACGCCCGCTGTCACCATCGTCGCTGCATGGATGAGCGCGGATACCGGAGTCGGGCCTGCCATGGCGTCTGCGAGCCAGGGGAAAAGGGGAATCTGCGCAGACTTGCCGACGGCACCGAGAAAGAGCATCAATGCGATACCGACGAGGCTCGCCGTGCCGACATGTCCGAGGCGTGAGAAGACCGTCGTGTACTGGACGCTCCCAGTCCTCTGGAAGATCAAGAAGATGCCGATCAGGAATCCGGCATCTCCGATCCGGTTGAAGATCATCGCCTTCTTCCCGGCGCTAGCGGCATCGTCCCGGTCGAACCAGAACGCGATCAAGAAGTACGAGCAGACGCCGACTCCCTCCCAACCGAGAAACGACAGGACGAAGTTGTCCGCCAACACCAACATGAGCATCGAGAAGACGAAGAGGTTCAAGTAGATGAAGAACCTCGAGAAATCTTTGTCGTGCTCCATGTAGCCGATGGAGTACAGATGGATCAGTGTGCTGATACCGGTGATGAACGTTGCCATCGTCATCGATAACGGGTCGATGAGCAGGCCCGCGTTGACATTGAGATGGCCGACGTCGAACCAGGTGAACCAGCTCTGCGTGAACTGTGAGTGGGCTGGCGACTGCTGGAACAGCCCGATGAACACGAGGATCGTGACGATGAAGGAACCGCCGACGGCGAACGTCGCTATCCAGCCGGCGATGGGATTGCCGATACGCCGCCCGAGTGGGGCAAGTAGGGCAAAGCCCGCCAGCGGGAGAAGCGGTATGAGAAATGCAGCGTGAATCACGTCGGCCCCGTCAACCCTTCAAGATATGAGCGTCGTCGGCGGTCGCACCGACCTTCCGCCGGAAGATGGCCACGATGATTCCCAGGCCGACGACGACCTCCGCTGCAGCCACGACGAGAACGAAGAACACGGCCACCTGCCCACCGATGTCGTTCAACTCCCGTGCGAAGGTGACGAACGTGAGGTTCGCCGCATTGAGCATCAGCTCGACGCACATGAACATCACCAACACGTTGCGACGAACGAGCAGTCCGACGGCGCCGATCGTGAACAGCACAGCCGCAAGCGTCAAGTACCAGCTGGCGTGCACCGTCATCGAATGCTCACCTCCAGGGTGTCGTCGCCCGCAATGGGGTCAGACTCGACAGAGTCAGATTCCACAGGTCCCGTGGTGGTTTCGTCCATGGAGTCGTGCGGCACCGGCGCTTCGGATGAACCGACAGAGTCAGGCTCAGCGTCGTAGGTAGTGCCGGCAGGGCTACTCGGGCGCCGAGCCAGCACTACCGCGCCGACCACGGCGACGACGAGAAGTGCCGAGGTCACCTCGAAGGGAATCAGGTAGGTGGTGAACAGCGCCTTGCCGAGTGTGGCGACATTGGAGGAGGAGGTCTGGAGGGGGCCGCTCGCGGAGGAAGCTCCTGTCGTCCATCGGCTACGGGCCAGCAGGATGACCTCGGCCAGAACCATCAAGCCGAGTAGGCCCGCGAAGACCCTCTGTCCCTTGAAGGTGTCGCTCATCACCTTCTCCTTGCGATCGACCCCGAGGAGCATGATGACGAAGAGGAAGAGCACGACGATCGCTCCGGTGTAGACGATCACCTGGACTGCCGCGAGGAAATCGGCGTCTTGTTCGACGAAGAGCACAGCGATCCCGAACAGCGTCATCACGAGCGACAGTGCACTGTGGACCGGATTGCGCATCACCACGACACCGAGCGCTCCGGCGACGCAGATCACCGCTGCGATCGCAAAGGTCAGTGCGTCGGGAATCGTGGCCGCTGCAAGCAACCCGGGTGACAAAAGACCTGCAGTGCTCATCGGACTTTGCCGCCGAGACGGATCGGAATCTTGTTCCTCGACGCCGTGCGAATCGAGATGTTGCCGGTAACGGCGTCATCTCGCTTGCCGCTCTGGCCGCCCTCGGCAGCACGCAACCCGTAGCCGAGCTCACCCGACCACTGCACTTCACCCTCGTAGGACGCTGCACCTGCGGGAGACGTCGCACGCATCCAACCTGACGTGTGCAGATCCTCGCCTTCGCGCCAGTCCTCCCACGGCAGCTTTTGGGGCTTGCCTTCGTCGTCGACGACGAGCTCCGCCTTGGTGTAGATGGCGTCGGCGCGGCTCGTGAAAGAGAACTCGAACATCTTCGACTCAGTGATCGCCTCGGTCGGGCATGCCTCGACACACAGGTCGCAGTGAATGCACCGCAGGTAGTTGATCTCGTAGACGAACCCATAGCGTTCACCGGGCGAGACAGGAGCGTCGGGCAGATTATCTGCACCCCGCACATAGATGCAGTCGGCGGGACACACGGCGGCGCACAGCTCACAGCCGATGCACTTTTCCATGCCGTCCTCGTACCGGTTCAGCACATGTCGTCCGTGCACACGCGGGGGCTTTGGCTGCTTCTCCGCCGGGTACTGCCGGGTCACCCGGGGCTCAGCCACCTGCTTGATGGTCAGCGCGAAGCCCTTGAAAAAGTCGAAGTTGTCCAAGAAACCCATGAATCAGCTCCCCCTTTTGCCGGCTGCGCGCAGCGATGGCGGTGTCGGGTCCTGCCATGCCGCGCTCATGGTGAGGCGTCGCTCACGACCGACGCGTATTGACTGTGCGAGAAACAGCGCAGCGACGAGACCGGCGCCAAAAAGTGAGAAGCCCCAGTCCTTGGAGTGGATGAAGCCTGCCACCACGAGGAGCCACCACAGCGAGATCGGGATCAGTACCTTCCAGCCGAGGTCCATCAGCTGGTCGTAGCGCATCCGCGGCAGAGATGCTCGGATCCACACCTGTACGTAGCAGAAGATCACGGTCTTGCCGAGAAACCACAAGATCGGCCAGAGCCACCGGACGACGTGGAATCCCGGCCCGTCTGGACCACCGAAGAACAGCGTCACGGCCACGCCAGACATGGTGATCGTGTTCATGAACTCGGCCAGATAGAAGAGCGCGAACCGCAATGACGAGTACTCGGTGTTGAAGCCTCCGCCGAGCTCAGACTCACCCTCGGCGAGGTCGAACGGCGGGCGGTTCATCTCGGCCGTCGAAGCTATGAAAAAGATCACGAACGGCACAATTCCAAGCCGAATCACGTTCCAGTGCCAGAACTGCGTTGCCTGCGAACCGATGATCGATCTCGTCGACAACGAATGCGACTCGAGCACGACCGTCACGACGGCAAGACCGATCGCAGCCTCGTACGAGATCATCTGAGCGGACGCGCGCACGGAGCCGAGCAAGGGATATTTCGAACCCGATGACCAGCCAGCGAGCATCGTCCCGTAGACGGCGACCGAGCTGAGCGCCAGGAGGAACAAGATCCCCATCGGCGGGTCCGCCACCTGCAATTCGACCGTATGCCCTGCAATCGTCACCACGCCCCCGACCGGCACCACCGTGAAGATCAAAAAGGCGGGCACCACCGACAGCAGAGGGGCCAAGCGAAAGACGAATCTGTCGGCGCGCTCGGGGAGCAGGTCCTCTTTGAAGAACAGCTTCGTGCCGTCCGCCAGCGACTGCAGCAAGCCGAACGGCCCGGCGCGGTTCGGTCCGATGCGGTTCTGCATGTCTGAGATGACCTTGCGCTCGAACCAGATCATCATCATCGTGCCGACGAGGAGTGCAGCAAAGGCAAGCAGGACCTTGACGAGCACCACGATGAGCACGGCAAGACCGAAGCCCTTGGTGAATAGCGGATCACCCATCAGAGCGCCTCCAGTCGCACATCAGTGACCACAGTGTTCGAGCTAACGAGCCCTGAGGATGGGTTAGCCCCGATCACTGCAATCTGGCGGGGAATCGAGTTATCGGCGACGACTTCGACGACAAGGTCGCCACGGCCAGCGCGCAGACGAGCGGAGGCCCCCGGTTCCACGCCGAGTCTTTTCAGCTCCGCAGGATGAACAGCAACCGACGGTGTGCGAGCCAAAGGCGCCAGCGACGGGCACGCTGCGACGAGCGTCCCGTGGTCATAGAGAGCGCGCCTCGCCACAAGGCGCAGCAGGCCATCTTCCAATTCCGGAACCTCACCGGGCTCCCCAGCCGCTGGTCGAGCCAGCAAGGCAGGCCGATCCAGAGCACGAGGAGTTTGTGAGCCTGCGCCGTTTACTTCGGCGCCGCTCTTCTCTGCGCCGACGACATCCCCGACTGCTGTGTCCCCAACTGCTGTGTCCCCGACGGTGGCTTCCCCACCGAGAGGTGTTGCCGAGCCAACTCGAAGTGGCGCTCCCTGTTCTTCGACCGAGGCGATTCCCGGCGTCGCCATCGGGTCGATCGGACGCGCACTATGGCGCCGGCCGATCGCCACCGGTGTCGCTGGTACAGGGGCGACGAGGCCATCACGCCCGGAAGGCTGGCCGAGAATATCTGCGGTGATCCCGCGATAGGCCGGCGAAAACCGCTCGATTTCCGAGGAGATGTCCTCGATACTCTCGACGGCGAGGTCGCCTCCGAGCCGTCGAGCGATCTCGGACGCGACAGTCCAAGCAGGCCACGCGACACCGGGAGGGATGACTTTGGCAGCGAGTCGACTGACCCGTCCTTCGAGATTGGTCGTCGTGCCGGAACGCTCGCCATCCCCGGCAACGGGGAGCACGACGTGGGCGTACTCCGACGAAGCGTCGCTGTGTGTGCCGACCGCCACAAGAAACGGCACACTTTGCAAGGCCTTCAGTGCAAGCGCCCGGTCCGGGAAGTCAGCGATCGGGTCGGCCCCGAGCAACACGAGCATCTGCAGCTGCCCCGAGGCCGCCGCAGCGAGAATCCCCGCTGTGTCGAGACCTTGGCGCGACGGAAGGTCGTGCCCCCAGGCAGCAGCGAACCACTCTCGTCCCGTTTCGAGTGCAACCCTTCCCGGGAGAAGGCCGGGCGCGAGGCCCATGTCAAGCGCACCAAGGACGTTTGCCCGGCGAAGTCCCGGCAAGAACCGCGCCTGGGGGAAGGCTTCGGCGAGAATTGCCGCAGCCCCTTCCACCGACGAGGCTGACTCGGCCAGCGAACCTCGACCGAGGATGACCACGACCTCGGCCCCTCGATCACCTGCACGGCCGCTCGTCGTGCCGAGAAGCGTTCGAGCTGAGCGGATCGCAGCCGCCGACACACCCGCAGTAGCGCCGGGCGCTCGGGGTGCACCGAGAGCAGCAGCTAGCTGAGCAGCCTCACCAGGTCGATAGGCCAGGCGTAGCGCCGCCAGCGATGAGATCGCAGTTTCCACGGGCGAGCACTCGATGATCTGCGTGCCGTTCTTTGCCGCCTCGCGAAGGCGGAGGAACAGCACTGGCAGCTCCTCGCGCACATCGCCGCTGAACATCACGATCACCTTGGCCCGCGCTGCCTCGTCAATCGTCGCTCGGGGAAGGCCGAGCACCGTATGGGCTGCAAGGCCGTCACCGAGCTGAGCGTCAACGTCGTCAGAGGCGAACACCGTGCGGGCGAGCTTCGACCAAGCGTACGCGTCTTCGTTTGACAACCTGGCCCCGCCGATCACCCCGATCGGATGCGCGCTCGAGGATGCAAGGGCCTGTCGCGTACCTGCCGCTACGTCGCTGAGAGCGTCGTGCCAGCGCGTCGGGACAAGCGCTCCATCACGACGAACGAGTGGCGTTGACAGGCGGTTCGGTGCATTGATGGCTTCGAAGCCATAGCGACCTTTGTCGCACAGCCAGCTCTGGTTGACCGCATCGACGTCGACGCCGAGATAACGAACGAGCGTGCCCGCCGAGCTTTGCGCCACGACACGACATCCCACTGAGCAGCTGGTGCATGTCGTCTCGACCTGCTCCAGGTCCCATGGCCGTGACTTGAAGCGGTAAGCCGGGGCCGTCAATGCTCCGACCGGGCAGATCTGGATCGTGTTGCCGCTGAAATAGGAGGTGAACGGCTGATCCGGGAACGGGCTCACTTCAATGCTCGATCCGCGGAAGGCGAAGTCGATCAGTGCCTCACCGGCGATCTCGTCGGCAAAGCGCGTGCAACGTGCACATTGGATACAGCGCTCGCGGTCGAGGTAGACAAGAGGACCGATCTCAATTGGCTTGTCCCAGTGGCGCTTCTCTTCGATAAACCGGCTCTCGCCAGGACCATGCGAAAGCGCCTGGTCTTGAAGTGGGCACTCGCCACCCTTGTCACAGACGGGACAGTCAAGTGGGTGGTTCACCAGGAGGAACTCGAGTACGCCCTCTTGTGCCTTTCGGGCCTTGATGGTCTCAGTCCGGATCTCCTGGCCCTCTGCGACGCGCAAGTAGCACGCTGGCTGCAGACTGAATCCCCTTGGACCGGAGACTTCCACAAGGCACATCCGGCACATGCCGACCGGCTCCATGCGGGGGTGGTAACAGAAGCGGGGAATGTACACACCCGCTCGCTCTGCGGCCTCGATGATCAGCTCTCCGGGCCTCGCCTCGACGGTCGTGCCGTCGACGACCATGTGGACAATCTCGTCGACGGCCTCGCCAGCCGGCGCGCTGGCGACATCGGTCACCGGTACCCCTCCTTCGGCGTTGGGCATGCTCCGTCTTTGATGTGCATCAGGAACTCATCCCGGAACATCCGGACGGCCGAAGCTATCGATGATGGGATGGACGGGCCGAGCACGCAGATCGTCGTCTGCTGTGGTGGCCACGACACACCGGGGGCGATGTTGTCGCACGCGTCCATCAAGAGGTCGAGGTCCTCCTCGCGCCCTTGTCCCTGCTCGATCCGCTTCATGATTTTTTCGAGCCATCCCCCACCCTCGCGGCACGGCGTGCACTGCCCGCACGATTCACGGTGGAAAAATCGTGTGATGCGCCAAGCAGCTCGCACAGCACAGGTCGTATGGTCCATCACCACGACGGAGCCGGATCCAAGCATCGACCCTGCTGCGCCGACGGCGTCCTGGTCGAGGCCGAGGTCGAGATGCTCAGGACCGAACCATGGGGCCGACACGCCTCCTGGGATGAAGGCTTTGAGCTCACCGCCACCACGCACGCCGCCGCCGAGGCTCGGTGCATAGATCAGATCGCGAAACGTCGTCTTCGACATCTCCAGCTCGAACCAGCCCGGTTGCTCGACGCGCCCCGAAAGAGCGAAGAGCCTGGTGCCCGTCGACGAACCCTGACCTAGGGCCGCAAATGCCTCCCCGCCATGCTCCACGATCCAGGGGAGGTTCGACACCGTCTCGATGTTGTTGACGACGGTGGGTGCGCCGTACAGCCCAATCACCGCCGGAAAATATGGAGGCTTGATCCTGGGAAATCCACGCTTGCCCTCGAGGCTCTCAAGCAACGCCGTCTCCTCGCCGCAGATGTACGCACCTGCGCCGGGGTGGATGACGAGATCGAGGGAGAATTCGGTGCCGAAGATGCCTGCGCCGAGCGCACCGTGCTCGTACGCCTCGTTACATGCCTGCTGGAGGCGCTCGAGACCCAAGGCGAACTCGCCACGGCAGAAGATGAAGGCTGCACTCACGCCGAGCGCGTAGGCGGCGATGATCGTTCCCTCGATGACCTGGTGGGGATCCCGCTCGATGAGGAGATGATCCTTGAAGGTGGCCGGCTCGCTCTCATCGCCGTTCACGACCAGATACGTCGTCTCGGCC
>Ga0116230_10001450_pt1 | contig 22566 bp, 24 predicted proteins | sample S1TSphfallax_3_FD_88678 | JGI IMG/M metagenome (GOLD analysis project Ga0116230, IMG submission 88678) | Host-associated microbial communities from peat moss isolated from Minnesota, USA - S1T2_Fd - Sphagnum fallax MG | ecosystem: Host-associated > Plants > Peat moss > Unclassified | place... | reverse complement strand
TATGGTTGAGGTCATGCCCGGCCAAGGTCTCAATGATGGTGCGAAAGGTTATGTCGCCCAGCTCGGGGTGGCTGAGTGGGCGGGCAAAGTCCTCCGGAGTTGCGGAGGCGATGAGTTGCAGGTCCCAAGTGCGCGCGGCATGGAAAAGTGCAAAGGCGGAGGCTGCTGTGTACTGTGATTTTGGCGCTTTGTAGCGAACAGCCCAGTCATCCTGATCAAAAGGTTGGATAAGATGCAGCGGTTGGGCAAGGGACTGGCGTAGGCGGACAGCGAAGACCATTTCGAGGTCGGCGAGGTGACACAGAATTTCGCGAACACTCCACTTATCAGGTGCATGGGCGCGGTTTAGTTGCTCAAGCGAAAGATGCGAGATGAGCTCTGAGATGGTTTGTGGTGTCTGTGTGATGACGGCGATGGGGTCGAGGCTGCTGAGGTAGGATGCGTAGGGGTTAGCCATATCTGTAATCTCGATTTGTTAAACCAACATATCTTGCTGTCGGTCATGCTGTAAATTGATTCTTGAAGATGGGTCATAAATACAACATCAGGGGCGTGACCTGGCAGTTTGAGGACTTGCGGATGCTACTGGCGCGGGCTACCCCGCAGCGAAGTGGTGACGAGCTGGCCGGTGTGGCTGCTGCGAGTGATGTGGAGCGGGTGGCGGCGCAATTGGCGCTGGCTGACCTTCCTCTGCGGGCATTTTTGAATGAAGCTGTTATTCCGTATGAGCTGGATGATGTGACCCGGCTGATTGTGGACAGCCACGATGCGGTGGCATTTGCGCCGATTGCTTCACTGACTGTCGGAGAATTTCGTGATTGGCTGTTGAGTGAGCAGGCCACGGGGGAGCGCATTGCGGCGCTGGCTGCGGGGCTGATCCCGGAGATGGTGGCTGCGGTCAGTAAATTGATGCGGGCGCAGGATTTGATCGCCGTGGTGCGCAAGGTGCAGGTAGTGACGCGATTTCGGACGACGGTGGGGCTGGCGGGGCGGCTTTCGACACGCTTGCAGCCGAACCATCCAACAGATGATGCGGCGGGGATTGCTGCATCCATGCTGGATGGCCTTTTGCTGGGTAGCGGTGATGCGGTGATCGGCATCAATCCAGTGAGCGACAATGTGGAGATGACGGCACGGCTGTTGCTCCTGATTGACGGTGTGCGGCGGCGTTTTGCCATACCGACCCAGAGCTGTGTGCTGGCACATGTGACCACGCAGATGGAAGCGATGCGCGCCGGGGCGCCGGTGGACCTAGTGTTCCAGTCGATTGGTGGCACGGAGGCGTTGAACCGGTCTTTTGGCGTGACCTTAGAGCTATTGGCTGAAGCAGAGGCAATGGCGCGGGAGTTGCGGCGAGGTGGCATTGGTGAGGAGACGGGCGGCGAGAATGTGATGTATTTCGAGACAGGGCAGGGAAGTGCACTCTCGGCGAATGCACATCACAATGTGGATCAGCAGACGTTGGAGGCCAGAGCATACACGGTGGCACGGCGATACAGGCCGATGCTGGTGAACACAGTGGTGGGATTTATTGGGCCGGAGTATTTGTATAACGGGAAGCAGATCATCCGCGCAGGGTTGGAGGACCATTTTTGTGGCAAGCTGCTGGGTCTCCCCATGGGGTGCGACATCTGCTACACCAACCATGCAGAGGCGGACCAGGACGATATGGATGCGCTATTGGTCATGCTGGGCGCAGCGGGCGTGAACTACATTATGGGCGTACCGGGTGCAGATGATGTGATGCTGAACTATCAGAGCACTTCATTCCATGATGCGCTCGCGGTGCGGCGGTTGCTGGGGCTGCTGCCTGCGCCGGAGTTTGAGGCATGGTGGGTCGGTGAGGCGCGTGAGGAGTTGGTGGCGCTGGCGAATGCTGGAGAGGTGAAATTTCTGAGTGAGTAATGAGAAGCTAATTCCGCAAAAGACAGGGCTGCTGCAATGGAGTTTGCAGCAGGAGCGGTTGCGGTCGCTGACTCCGGCGCGGGTTGGATTGGAGCGCACGGGCGATGCGGTGTCGACGCGTGAGTGGCTAGATTTTAAGCTGGCCCATTCCGAGGCGCGGGACGCTGTCCACACGGAGTTACAGGTGGGGCCGCTGATGCAGTCGCTGCACGAGATGCAGCTTGAGTGCGTAGCGCTGGCGACTATGGCGCAAGACCGTGCAAGTTATTTGCGGAGGCCGGACTGGGGCCGGAAGTTGTCGGCTGAGTCGGTAGAATTGGTGAGGGAAAATACGAAGTCGGCTGATCTCGCCATTGTGATTGCCGATGGATTGTCGGCACTGGCAGTGGAGCGGAATGCTATGCCGCTGATCAATGCGTTGGTGCCGAAATTCAGTGAGATGAATTTGAGCATTGCTCCCGTGGCTGTGGTGACGCAGGGGCGTGTTGCGGTGGGGGACGAGATTGGCGCAGTGCTGGAGGCTAAGATGTCGATCACGCTGATTGGCGAGCGGCCCGGTTTGAGTGCGCCGGATTCACTGGGAGTTTATTTGACTTGGAACCCGCGTGTGGGATGCACGGATGCAGAGAGAAATTGCATATCCAATATTCGCGCGGAGGGTTTGGGGCATGCGGAAGCTGCGGCGCGGATTGCTTGGTATGTAGCGGCGGCGTTCAAGTTGGGGATGACGGGAGTTGTGCTGAAGGACGGTGCGATAGCGCTACCGGCACAATAAAGCTAGCCGATGACGACGGATTTAATGTTCATGAATTCGCGCATGCCGACTGCGCTTAGTTCGCGGCCATAGCCGGAACGTTTGATGCCGCCGAAAGGCATGCGTGGGTCGGAGGCGACGATGGCGTTGATGGCCACAGTTCCGCATTCAAGTTGCTCGACACAGATGCGCTGCTCGTCAGGGTCGCGGGTCCAGGCGGCAGCACCAAGGCCAAAGCCAGTCTCATTTGCAATCTCAATGGCCTGGTCGAGACCGTCGATGCGGTAGAGAAGAGCGACCGGGCCGAAAAATTCCTCAGTAAATACGGGTGCCTTGTAGACGTAGTCCTCAATGGGCACGGAGATGACGGTAGGTTCATAGTAGTTGCCGACGCCAACAAGACGCTGCCCCCCGGTGAGGATTTTTGCCCCCGACTCAACGGCGCGAGTGACCTGAGATTCAACATCCTCCAGCACGGCGGTGGTGGCAAGAGGGCCGATATTGGTGGTATCACGTAGCGGGTCGCCGACTTCGAGGGCTTCCATGCCAGCGATGAACTTTTCAGTGAAGTCCATATAAATGTCGTCATGCACGAAGAAGCGTTTGGCAGCGATGCAGGACTGGCCGGAGTTGATGGTGCGCGCGGTGACCGCGGCATTGATGGCGGCCTCCATATTGGCCGAGGGCATGACGATGAAGGGGTCACTGCCGCCGAGTTCAAGCACCGTTTTCTTGATGAGGGAGCCAGCCTGCGCGGCGATGGAGCGGCCTGCGGCCTCACTGCCGGTGAGGGTTACGGCGGCGATGCGCGGATCGTTGAGGACATACTCGACTTGGTCTGAACCAATGACGAGGGTCTGGAAAACTCCGCGTGGGAAACCGGCGCGACGGATGACGGACTCAATCTCAAGCGCGCATTGGGGGACGTTGGAGGCATGTTTCAGCAGTGTGCCATTGCCTGCCATGAGTGCGGGAGCGGCGAAGCGGAATACCTGCCAGAGGGGAAAATTCCAGGGCATAACGGCGAGGATTATGCCGAGCGGCTCATAACGCACATAGCTTTTGCGTGCTTCGGTGCGGATATTTTCTTCGGCAAGGATGCGGTTGGCGTTCTCCGCATAAAAGCGGCAGGTGAGCGCACACTTGGCGACTTCATCGCGGGCGGCGGTGATGGGCTTTCCCATCTCGGTGGATATCAGCGTGGCAAATTCTTCGTTTTCCTGCTCCAGGATGCCAGCAAGTTTTCGCATCCACATAACGCGGAGCTGCATGGAGGTATTGCGATAGTCGCGCCACGCACGATTGGCAATGGCGAGGCGCGAGTCAATTACATCGGTGGTGAGGGCCGTGAATTCGCGGATGACTTCGCCGGTGGCGGGATTGATGGATTGAATGGCCATGCGGACTATCTACGAAGTGGTTCTCCTAAAGCAACTAGATGTGATTCTATCCTGAGGCGATAGTATCTTTAGAGTTGAGGGAAACAATTCTGAACGAAGTTGGGAAAGTTTAAGGGCGATGGCGGAAAAGAAAAAAGTGAAGAATGCATCCATGACGGGAGCAAAAAAAATAGCCTTGATGGGGCTGGGTACGGTGGGCAGCGGCGTGGTGGAGCTGCTGGCGCTGCGGAAGCTGCCGGGGATTGAGCTGACGCATATCTACAACCGGAATATTGCGGCGAAGCGGGCGCAAAAGACAAAGCTGAAGATTGCTGACAGCGTGGTTTGGACCGAGAGTGTTGACGAGGTCCTGCGCAGCGATGTGGACATCGTTGTGGAGCTGGTGGGCGGGCTTGATCCGGCGGGGAAGTGGGTGAAGCGGGCGCTGGCGGCGGGCAAGAGCGTGGTGACGGCGAACAAGCAGCTGATTGCTTATGAAGGCCGCGGGCTGCTGCAACTGGCGGCGCGGAGCAAGGCGCAACTGCTGTATGGTGCGGCGGTGGCCGGCGGCGTGCCGGTGATTCCGGGAGTGCTGCAGGGGATTGGCGGCGACGCGATTACGCAGGTGAGCGGGATATTGAATGGGACGTGCAACTTTATCCTGAGCAAGATGGAGGCGGGCGCGGAGTATGCCGAGGTGCTGGCCGAGGCGCAGCGGCTGGGGTATGCGGAGGCTGATCCGACGGCGGACGTGGACGGGTATGATGCGCGGGCGAAGCTGGTGGTGTTGACGCGGATTGCGCTGCGGGCGGAGATTGACGTAGAGAAGGTGGCGACGGAGAGTATACGGCGGATTGCGGCGATTGATTTTGCGTACACGCGCGAGATGGGATGCACGATACGGCAGATATCGCGGGCGGCGCTGGATGGGAGCATTGTGCGGGCGCGGGTGGCGCCGATGGTGGTGCCGAAGTCCATGCCGATTGCGGGGTCGCATGGGACGCTGAATACTGTGGTGACGCACGGCGCGTTTGGCGGCGATGTGGTTTTCAGCGGGCATGGCGCGGGCGGACATCCGACGGCTGTGGCTGTGGTGAGCGACATTCTGGCCGTCGCGCAGGGCTTGATTCATGGAGGCGGGGGCCAGGTGGCGCAGCCGGTTAAGAGGCGCGAGGTTAGTGGTGAGGTGGTTGCTCCGCATTATTTGCGGTTTGTGGTGAATGACAAGCCGGGGATTGTTTCCGGCATTGCGGGCGCGCTGGCGAAGAATGGGATTAATCTGGACAGCATTTTGCAGCATGCCGGGTTCAGCAAAGACCGGCTGCCGTTTATTGCTACGGTCGAGCCTTGTTTGAATACGACTTTGATGAAGGCGGTGCGGTCGATCAGCAGGATGGATTCTATGCTGGAGGCACCGCTTTGTTTGCAGATTTTGACGGCGGAAGATGGAGACGTTTAGAAAGTGCTCTGTTTCATGAGAGAGAGAATTTGATGAGACGCTGGCAGTGGTTGATTTTGCTTCCAATAATTGCCGTATCGAGTGTGATGGCCCAGGACATCGGGCATACGAGGCACGTCTCAATCAAAGCTCTCTATGCAGGACTAAATAATGTTGGTTATGTGTACGCATCAATGATTGACAACCAGCATCTGCTGATTGAAATTACGGCAGACTGCAGGAAAGACAAAAATACCTGCTGGCCCGATAAATATTTTGTGACCGATCTTGATGGGAGCTTATTAGCAAAACGAGATGTCTCATCTCCATATAAGATTTATCTGTTACTTGATGGGCGATTCTTAGAAGAAAGCAAAAATAAACTGGAATTGCTAGATATTAATTTATCTCCGATATCAACCTACAACTGTAAATCTGCTGATTGTGGAGATAGATTTTCATATAGCCATGTTCCTCAGAAGGTCTGTCTGCAAGATTCTCCTGATTCTTGTCATCTGATTGGTTCTCAGCGAGAATTTCCAAGCGAGGTTTTCAGCAAATATGATCGGAAACCTAGTTTAAGTCCACTATTGCAAAGAGCGCGAGATTTAAAGGCCACAGAGGCGGTTCTTATCACCCCAAATGAGGTTTGGTATATGGATCAGAAATACAATATCTATCAACTTCTCAGCGGTGCAGAGCCAAAACTAATTGGCGATAAGATTTGGTTTTCACTCGACAAAGACAGCGGATGCAATATGGAACTTAGTGTGGGTAGCAATCCGCGTATATTAGCTTCTTGTGAAACTGAAGGCATCAAGATTGATTATGACGATGGAATTGGATTGCTTGGCCAGATTGCCGTTTTCGATGTGCATACTCATAAAATGATTCTCCGCCGAACCGTCGGGTACGGTTCCAGATATTCTCTTTCACCGGATGGAACCACTTTGATTCACGTTCGGCAGAAGGCAAAAATGATGGATTTAGAACTACTTCCTTAGGAAGTCAAGCGATGAAAGTGCCCCACAACTTGATGAAGGATGTGGGGCTTTTGGTTTTAATCCGCGGCGTGGTTTTAGACACTGGGGCGGAGGTGATTTTTGCGGACGAAGCCGGTGTCCTGTGTGGGGATGTCTTCGCATTCAATTTCGAGTGTGGTGACGGGGTACTGAGGAGCTTCGATGGGCAAGCCGGTGAAGCGTACGCGGAACTCGTCCTGCACAAAGTTGATGGGCTGGCCGGTGAGGACGAGCATGGCCGACTTCACCTTGGTCATCAGGCCGGAGATGGCGACATACTCACCCGGCCAGTAGTGGACGTGCATGTAGAGTGTTTTGCCCCTGCAGGTGAAGTTGGCATAGACAGAACTGCCGGGCTGGCAGATGTCGGTGTCGCGAACGGTGTGGTCGTTGACTTGGAGCCACTCGCCGACTTCGCGCAGGACATGGACGCTTTCCTCAGGGATGGAGCCGTCGCCCTTGGGGCCAATGTTGAGCAGATAATTGCCGCCGCCCTTGGCGCAGGTGATGATGTTGCGCACGATGGTCTTGGAGGACTTCCAATTATCGTCGCCCGCCTGATAGCCCCAGCTATCATTCATGGTCATGCAGGACTCCCATGCACGACCGCCAGTTTCGGCGGTGATGTGCTGCTCGGGTGTGGAGAAATCTCCTTTGAGCCCGTTGCGGTTGTTGACGATGATTTCTGGTTGCAGCTCAAAGACCATTTTGTTCATGCGCTCGGACTCCCAGCCTTCGGGGGTGAGCGGCCAGTCAACGTCATACCAGAGGATGTCGATTTTGCCGTAGTTGGTCATCAGCTCACGGACGAGGCCGTGGGTGTATTCGACGAAGCGCTTGCGGGCGGCCTCGTCGGTGGCGCAGATGGCACCGTCGGGGTGGCGCCAGTCCATGAGCGAGTAGTAGAAGCCGACGCGGAGGCCTTCGGCGCGGGCGGCCTCGACGTATTCGCGGACGAGGTCGCGGCCGGGGCCCTGCTTGACGGCGTTGTAGTCAGTGAGCTTGGTGTCGAAGTTGCAGAAGCCCTCGTGGTGCTTGGTGGTCATCACCATGTACTTCATGCCGGCCTGCTTGGCCAGTTTGGCCCAGGCGCGCTGCGAGCCGGGATGGGGATGGAATTCCTTGGCGTGGGGCGCGTATTCGACGACGGGGACTGCCTCTTCTTCCATGTTCCACTCATGCCGGCCGATGACGGAGTAGGTGCCGAAGTGGATGAACATGCCGAAGCGTGCGGCCTGCCACCAGGCAAGGCGCTGGGCGCGGGTGGATTCACCGGGTTCCGGCGCGGTGGTTGTGGAGGCTTGGGCTGCGAGTGCGGGGGCTGCGGGCAAGGCTGCTGCGCCGGCTGCGGCGAGCATGGCTGCGCCGGTGCCTTTGAGCATGTTGCGGCGGGTGAGAGAGTTGGGCATATTTGTCGAATCCTTTGGGTCCATTGTGTTGTTCGCCCTCCTTGGCGATGCGGCTGGTGTTGTTTTACCAGATAAAATTTTGGGTTTTACATGCGATACAGCGTTGGGGAAATTGGGTCGTAGATACTGTACCCCGAAGTTGGTTGGGTGGGAAGTTGCCGGGTGCGGAAAGGTGGGAGATTTTGGGCAGCAAAAAGGATGGGCGTGATGCCCATCCTTTTTGTGTGATGCTTGATGCGGGTTGGTTAGTACTTGGGCAGGGTTGGGTCTACTTTGTCGGCCCAGGCGAGGATGCCGCCGGAGACGTTTTGGACGTTTTCGAAGCCGGCCATTTTTAGGAAGACCGAGGCCTTTTGGCTGCGGGCGCCGGAGCGGCAGAGTACGGCGACGGGACGGTCGCGGTACTGCTCGATTTGGGCGATGCGGCTAGGCAGGTCGCCGAGCGGGAGCAGGTGGCCGCCGTTGTTGACGATCTTGTACTCGTGCGGCTCGCGGACGTCGAGGACGAAGATGTCTTCGTGGGCGTCGAGCTTGCGCTTGAGTTCAGTGACCGGCAACTGGGGTACGCCTTCCACTTCGGGCAGTGCGGAGACGCCGTCGCCGGTGAGGCCGCTGGCCGAGACCTCGAGGGTCTGGTTGGCTTCAGTGGGCGGAGCGATGCCGCAGAACTGGTTGTAGTCGATCAGCTCGGTGACGGTGGGGTGGGTACCGCAGACCGGGCAGTCGGGATTTTTGCGCAGCTTGAGGGTGCGGAAGGACATGCCGAGCGCATCGACGAGCAGAAGGCGGCCGATGAGGGGTTCGCCGATGGCGAGGATGAGCTTGATGGTTTCCGTCGCCTGGATGACGCCGAGCAGGCCGGGCAGAATGCCGAGCACGCCGCCTTCCGCGCAGCTGGGAACGAGACCGGGCGGCGGCGGTTCGGGATAGAGGCAACGGTAGCAGGGGCCGTCGGGCGCGCCGAAGACGCTGGCCTGGCCTTCAAAGCGGAAGATGGAGGCGTAGGCGTTGGGCTTGCCGAGCAGGACGCAGGCGTCATTGACGAGATAGCGCGTCTGGAAATTGTCGGTGCCGTCGGCGATGACGTCGTAGTCCTTGAGGATGTCGAGCGCGTTGGCGCTGGTGAGCATGGTCTCATGCTTCACGATGTTGACGTAGGGATTGAGCGCCTTGAGCTTGTCGGCGGCGGAGTCAATCTTGGGCCGGCCAACGTCGGCGGTGGAGTGGATGATCTGGCGCTGGAGGTTGCTGGCGTCGACGACGTCGAAATCGACGAGACCAATGGTGCCGATGCCGGCGGCGGCGAGATAGAGCGCGAGCGGCGAGCCGAGACCGCCGGTGCCGACGCAGAGGACCTTGGCGGCCTTCAGCTTCTGCTGGCCTTCAATGCCGACGTCGGGCAGGATGAGATGGCGCGAGTAGCGGGTGATCTCGTCGTTGGAGAGTGTGGGTAGGGCTGGGGTTTCGACTGCGGTTGCCATAGTTTCCTCGTCTTAATGTGATGCTTTGGTGCTGTAGCTGGATACATTTCTATTGTATGGCTGATCTGCGGCTGCGGCATGAAAATGCATACCGCAGGGCCTGAAGGCCCGACCGATATGGCCGCGATGAATGTCAGGGCTAAAGCCCTGACCTACTATCTAAAACAAATTTTCAGGGGAAATTGCGGCTAGCGACAACAGGCGGAGTCGGCAGCGGGCGCGCCGCCGGCGATGGAGGGAGTGCCGCCAGCTATCGAGGGGATGATGCTGAGGGAGTCTGAGTCCTTGACCGGGGTGGCTTCTTTTTCCGGGAGGTAGCGGACGTCGTCGTCGTTGAGGTAGACGTTCACGAAGGAGCGCAGTTTGCCCTCCGGGGTGAACAGGTGGTTCTGGATCTCCGGGTGCTGGGTGGTGAGTTTGGCGAGCGCCTCGGAGACAGTGGCCGCGGGAACGTCGACCGCATCCTGCTTGGCGGTGTAGACGCGCAACGGCGTTGGAATGTAAATCTTCATCCTTCGTTCTCCTGCTAATAGTTTACGTAGATTTCAGTGTCGCTGCCAGTTGGCGCGTATGCAGATGTGATGTTTGAGGCTGCGCGATAGAGCGGAATTATTTTCGCGTGGCGATTTTGCGGCAAAGCCAGAGGGAGAGAAGGTGAGCTTCGCGGACTCTCAAACCGGTTTATGGTATAAACCTTGTGAGGCTAAGGTATGGCTGAAATCCATGAGATTTCTGAGATGAATGATCGGCTGGTGTCGGGCGCTGAGCCGCTGGCGATTGTCGAGCCGCTGGCGCCGAACCCGCGTGTGCAGTTCATGCTGGGCCACTGGTATGACCTGGCGTTGTGGAGGATGATCCCGATCTGGCTGGGGGTTGCTATGGCGCCACTCTATGACCATCGCGATCCGTCGGAGGTGCTGGCGATTGGGGCGGTGATTGTTATCGGCAATATGTATCTGGTCCGATGGATAGGTCCGCTGATTGAAGCGCGGGTGGGGATTTTCGGGGCGGCATTTTTCAGGCCGGAAAATACTGCGGGGCTGCCGGAGAGAGAACCTATTTTCGGCCCGGAGGCCGGGAACAAAATACAGATGCGCGACAAGGTGCCGGGCCGTGTGAAGTGGCTGGCCTTCGCTGTTTCTTCTGGCGTGGTCCTACTGATGGTTTATATGCATCGAGGTATTCGTTTTTATCGCCCCGACGGAACGATTGAAGGCATGTGCGGGATGGGGATGGGCGTGTCTATAATTCGTTTCCTGCAGCGTGCGTTTGATTCAACGAACTATAAACCACGGCAGTATTGGTATTGCTTTGCCGCAGTGGTGATGACGGTGGGTTGCTATTATCTTGGGCTGACTCCGGGATCGTTTGCGGTGCTGCTGGTGTTGCTGGGCACGACCAACATAGTGGTTGCGCTGCTGGACCTGTGGATGATGCTTCACTTTGCGTCGACGCCGTTGGTGGATGCGGGCAGCGTTGAGATGGAAGATACACATGGCTAAGAGCGCGCTGAGTACTCTGCCGGAAAATGATGGCGCGGCTAAACAGAGTCCGACTGAACTGAGGTCTGCCGGGGAGCCGGGCGAATCTGTACCTACTGCGATTTCAGAGTTGAACCGGGTGGTGCATGAGCCGGCGCGGCTGGCGATCCTCACGGTGCTTTCAGCCTTCGCGACTGCGGACTTTACTTTTTTGCAGACGGCGACAGGACTCTCGAAGGGAAATCTTTCGGTACAGCTGACGAAATTGGAAGAGGCTGGACTTACGGTGAGCGAGCGGACGATCAACCGCAAGCGGACGCTGACGCTGGTTTCGCTGACGGACAAAGGTAATGATGAATTGACGCAGTACTGGCGGCAGATGGAACGCATCCGCGCACACTCGATACAGAAGGCTAAATCGAAAACAAAATAGAAGTTTGCGCCAATTGGAAGCGGACTAAATTACATCGACCATTTCGGACTCGAAGCTTTTGTTTTCTTCGGTGGCGCCGGTGAGTAGGAAGGAGTTGGTGATGGCGGCCTGGCCCTGCTCGACGGCGGTGATGACGTAGGAGCAGCCGAGCCAGTGGGCCTCGGCGAAGTCTGTGGGGGACCACTGCGCGGGGTGGTCGGGGTGGGAGTGGTAGAAGCCGACGATGTCGAGCGAGGCCTCGCGGGCGTGGCGCTGGATTTTTACCAGCTCCTGCGGCGAGATGTTGTAGCGGTTGTGGGCGGAGTCTGTGCGCGTGTTGCCGGCGCGGATGGACTGGACGACGTGGTTGCCGTTTTCTTTCGCGGTGCCGAGTAGGACACCGCAGCACTCATGGGGATAGGTTTCTTCACCGTGCTTGCGGATTTCGTCGTAGATGTCGCGGGGGAGTGAGAGCATGGCAGTCAGTTCCAATGGTTGGGTTGGCTAGTGGTCTTCAGTCCAGAAGCGTTCGCTAAGATATTTGTCGGCAGAGTCACAGAGGATGACCACGATAACGGCCTCGCGCCCGGCGGCAGATTCTTCCCGCGCGATGCGCAGCGCAGCGGCGGTGGCACCTGCAGCAGAGATGCCAACGAGGATGCCTTCAACCCTGCCAAGCTGTTTGGCAACGTGATAGGCCTCTTCGGTGGATTGGTCGATGTTGCGGTCGGCAAGTTTGTCGTCATAGATTGCGGGGACAATGGCGGTGGCCATGTGCTTGAGTCCCTCCAGTCCGTGAAAGGGCGAGTCGGGCTGCATGGATATGCACTGAATGGCGGGGTTCAGCTCGTGCAGGCGGCGGGTGGTGCCCATGAAGGTGCCGCTGGTGCCGAGCGAGGCGATGAAGTGGGTGATGCGGCCTTTGGTCTGCTGCCAAATTTCATTCGCAGTGGTGCGGTAGTGGGCGCGCCAATTCTCATTGTTGGAGTATTGATCGCAATAATAGTAGAGGTCGGGATTTTCCGCAGCGAGCACACGAGCCTTGCGGATGGCACCATCGCTGCTTTCGTTCGGGTCCGTCCAAATCACATCAGCGCCATAGGCGGCGAGGAGTGTTTTGCGTTCGGGAGAAACGTTGGCGGGCATGCAGAGCGTGGCGGTGAATCCGAGGGCTGCGCCCAGCATGGCATAGGCAATGCCAGTGTTGCCGCTGGTGGCATCGAGCAGGCGGCGATTGGGGCGGGCCGTGTCAAGCAGCTCGCCACGTTGGATGGCATCCGAGACCATGGCCCAGGCTGCACGGTCTTTTACGCTGCCGCCGGGGTTCATCCACTCCGCTTTGCCAAGGAGTGTAATGCCGGGTAGGCTGGCCGAGATGCGGTCGAGGCGGACTAGCGGGGTGTTGCCAATTCGCTCTGTAATGCTGGTGCCGAGTTGTGCCGTTGCGATTGCTTGAGTCATATTTTTGTGCCGACTAATATAAGGATGCCACGATATAAGAAACAAAGCCAAACTTCTGAGAGCGCTGCTCATCATGAGATAATGCATTCAATATGAGTAAAAAATTCTTACAGCCTGTATATGATGATTTGATTGGCGCATTGGGTGCGAAGCACTTTGCTGTTGAGCCTGCGTCTGCCGCGGTGCGGCAATCCACGCCGGGCGCGGTTCTGGTGACGCTGAACGGTATTGGTGCGGAGATTGCGCCGAATAGAAATGGCGGCGTCACCATTGTTACGCATCCAAGCTTGGTGCTGGGTGGGGAGCTGGCGCGGCTAGTAGATCACGGCTACCAGAAATTTTTTGAGACGAAGATGGTCAAAGTTCCTGCAACGGCTGAGGCGCTGGTTGCACTGCACAAATTTACTGAGGCGCTGACCCAGGCAGTTGGTGGCGAGACTTTTTATAATCAAGCCCTTGGGACCACCAGCGATGTTTATATGTACGACCGGGTCAAGGGCAGAGCTTAACTACCGTCGTAAAAATGCATAAATTTTTTTGCCTGACTCTATCTGCGGTTCTGCTCGCGCTGCCACTCGCGGTAAGCTTCGCTTTTACCGATGCCGCGTTCGCGGGCCACTCGCTTCAGGGCGTCCTTCTCTGACAATTTCTCGGTTTGCATCAGGGCAGTGACAGCGGCAGCAATGCTTTTTGTGGATGGCGAACAATGCTTGTTCGAGACACTTAAAGTTCCGTCTATCAGCAGCACCATTTCGCCGCGGATGGAGTTTCGTGCGCTGAGGCTGCTGAGGACTTCGCTTACGGTGCCGCGTAAAAATTCTTCATGCAGTTTGGTAAGTTCCCGGGCGAGCACGATGCGGTGCGATGGGCCGAAGATATGGGCCACGTCGGCGAGTGCATCAGTGACGCGGTGCGGAGTTTCATAAAAAATATGGGTGTACAGACTTGCTGCATCGGATAGTTGCATGAGCGGTAGCAAGGCTTCAAGCTGGGTGCGGCGTTCGCCGGAGCGACCAGCCAGAAATCCATGGAATATGAAATTCTCGGCATTCAAGCCACTGGCGACCAGCCCGGAAAGGGCGGCATTTGCGCCGGGAATGGGGTAGACGGTAATGCCCGCGGCGATTGCAGCAGTAGTGAGGCGAGCGCCGGGGTCGGCAATGCCGGGGGTGCCAGCATCGGAGACTACGGCGATGCGCGCGTTGTTTTTGAGCTCGGCGACGAGTTCTTCAGTGCGTTCGGCCTCATTGTGTAGGTGATAGCTTACGGTGGGCGTGGTGATGCCGAAGTGGTTGAGGAGCTTTTGCGTCTGGCGCGTGTCTTCGCAGGCGATGCGGTCGGCGGATTTTAAGATGCGCAGGGCGCGGAGGGTGATGTCCTCAAGATTGCCAATAGGCGTGGAGATAAGGTAGAGGCCGGGTGGGAGCGGTGTGGTTTTAGAGGACATTGATGGTGCTTGGATTATCCCACGTAGAAACAGGAAAGACGCAAGTAATGGAATATGGATTATGACTGGGATTGTTCGCGGGCTTTCAGTTTGCGGCTTTCGTTCAGCATGGCCATGGAATGCATTAGGTTTTGGAAAGTGACTATGCCGACGATGCGCTCTGAATCAATTATGGGAATAAGGGGCAGGCCGCGTCCGCCTGATGTGCGGCGGATAATTTGGCCGAGGGTGTCTTCCGGTTTGGCAATGGCGAAATTGCGCATCATGATGGCTTGAATGTAACCGTTGCCCTCATGTCGCAGGGCATCCAAAATACCGCCGCGCGTCACGATGCCGACGAGACTACCGGAGCGCACAACGGGAAATTCGTCCTGAAGGGAGCGCAGCGTTTTTTGCAATGCGTCTTCGAGTGTGTCAGAGGCGGAGAGCATGGAAAATTCGGTAAGCATAATATCGCGCATCAAAACGGTGTCTACTACGGACTGAAAGAGCAGGCCCTGGTCCTCCATGTGCGCCCCAATGTAGATGAAGAAGCCAAACATCAGCAGCCAGATATTTTGCAGGGCCAGCCCGACGACAAAGGTGCCGATGGCGATCATCTGACCCAGATTGCTGGCAGCACGCTTTCCAAGCATGGACCCACGCTGGCGGGAAAATTCTCCACGTAGTACCCGGCCTGCATCCAGCGGATAAGCGGGTAGAAAATTGATTGCGCCAAGGAAAAAATTGAACCAGATCAGACTGCGAATCAGTTGTGATGGCGTGACCCATGGGCGGGCAAAAATATCAATCTCTGGCGACACGCCATATACCAGCATTGCAAGTACGACTGCAAAGCCAAGATTAGCGATTGGTCCAGTGATGGACATGATGGCCTGCGTGCGATTGTCAGCGGCGCGTTCAGATGATTCGGGATTAGCGTGGGAGAGCAGACCGCCGATGGGAAGCAAAATTATGTTGCGCAACTGCAGCCCGCAATAAGCAGCAGAGATGGAGCGGGCAATTTCGCGCACCGCCACCGCACTAATCAGCAGCAGCCACATGGCCACGCCACGCCATAACGACTCGCCAATAATCATGGCGTAGCTGATGCTGAAGGCAAGCAGCAGTGCAAAGAACACATGCAAACGCACCTCAACTCCGGCGATTTTTATTATTGGGAACGACCAGCCTCGCATATTTACCTGTCCATCAATTGTAGAGTCTCTAGGTCAAAGTGTGGTGATAAGTTTCGTGGCCAAGAACAGAGGGATTAATACCCATAGGCATCGTGATTGGAAAAAATCAAGCATCCATTCAAAAATCTCGTAGGATGAAATTTGTATGCGAGTGATTGCGGGCAAATACAGATCAAGGAGGTTACTGGCACCAGATGGAATGGCGACAAGGCCAACCAGTGACCGATTGAAGGAGACTTTGTTCAACGTGCTGGGCCCACGGGTCGATGGCTGCCGCTTTGCGGACTTATACGCAGGATCGGGGGCAGTAGGAATTGAAGCGGTAAGCCGCGGTGCAAGCAAGGTATGGCTGGCAGAGAAGGCTCCGGCGGCAATCAAGGCCATTCGTGTAAATTTAACGGCGCTGGGAATTACGAATTCGGTAAAGATTGAGACTCGCAGTGTGAAGGATTTGTTTTCTAAAGCGAATGTAGCGTTCGACTTTATTTTTCTTGATCCGCCGTATGAAGCGGAGCAGGAATATTTACTGACACTGAACATGTTGGGCAAGTCTAGCGGTTTGCTGGCAGCAGGAGGGATAGTGATTGCCGAACATGCAAAGCGCTACTCATTGGCTGAGCGCTATGGCAGTCTCCGGCGTGCCCGGGTGTTGTTACAGGGCGATGCAGGGCTCACTTTTTATGTAGTTGATGAGGGATTGAATGCGCCTCCGGTGTGATGACCGGTGGCGAGGTCGACCGTGAACGCGATATCGGTATCGCTCGGCATGTCCCATCCGAAGCCATGAATCTGACCGTTAGAAATTTCTGCGATTCGTACACCTTCCCACGTTAGGCGAGCAGATTGCCATAGCTGGCCGTCACGACCATAAGCAAGCAGGGTATGAAAGCCAACAAAAATCAATACGTTATTTTCTAGTATAGGAAGCACGGCTATGACGGGCCGTATCGACAGGAACTCGCTCCTAAGAGGCTGTGTGGTGCGGATGATATAGCCGTAGCCGCCAGCGATAGCGCAGAGGTCATCGGGATGTGGGCAGGAGAAAAGGCCGGTGGGAACAGCGCTGGAGTCGAAACCGAGAGCGCAGGTGGCTAGAAAATCGCCGTGGGTGGGGGTGCTGACGTGGAGATGGAGTGCTCCGCGGGAGAGGGTTTCCTCCTCACCGGGGATGCGCTGGGGGTAGACGAAGTGCCGTGCCGGGGCGATTAGGGGTGGAGCGGAGAGAACTTCGGCGGTCCAATTGTGGACGAATTGGAGAGGGTTTGAGTTCATCTGAAATGCTCGAAGCCCTTTGGTTTGAGTGGTTTGGTGTTGCCATCGGAGGACATTACCTGGCAACGTGGCAGGCCTTTGCGGTGGGGGACGATGGTGCCAATGTAGGTGATGGTGGTGGAGGCGATACGGCTGGGGACACGGGTTTTGGCGGGTGCTGTGAAGAGCAGTTCGTAGTCCTCACCGCCGTTTAGGGCGTTATCTAGGGACGCATCTGAGGCGATGGGCAGGGCATCGGCGAGGATGACCGAGGACACATTCGAGGCGAGCGCGAGGTGGTTGAGGTCGGTGCTGAGTCCGTCGCTGAGGTCAATTGCGGCTGAGGCTCGGGCCAGGTGGTTTTTGAGGAGGAAGCGGCCCACGGCGAGGCGTGGCTGGGGATAGAGCTGGGGATGGCCGTCTACAGCGGTGGTCAGACTGGCGAATTTTTTAGGCTCGCGGAGGAGACTGGCGAGTTCTGCGGCAGAGCCGCCGAGGGTGCCGGTTACGTAAATCTTGTCACCGGGTTTGGCTCCGGAGCGGAGCAGGGCGCGTTTCGCGGGGATGCTGCCGACGAGGACAATGTCGGCGAGGATGAGTTTGCTGGGGGATTCGGAAGTGTCCCCGCCAGCGAGCGGGACGCGGTGCTGGGCGGCGAGAGCAAGCAAGCCAGAGAGGAAGCGCGAGGCCCAGGAGTCATTTCCACCCACAAGGGCATCCGGTGGCACAGCCAGAGAGAGAAATGCGGCCATTGGGGTGGCACCCATGGCGGCGAGGTCACTCAAACCGCGGGCGAGCGCGCGATGGCCAACCGACTCTGGTGGATGGGCATTGCGGCGGAAATGTCGATTTTCAAGGGAAAAATCGGTCGTAATGGCAATTTCACAGCTTTTTGGCGGACGAAGCAGGGCGCAGTCGTCGCCAATGCCAAGCCGTACTGCTGGACTATTTGCACCGATATTGGTGCTGGCGCGATGGGCAAGATTAGCGATAAGTCCCAGTTCTGAAATGGGTACAGTTTCAGAATTGGACATTTTGGAGACATTCCCAGATTTTTCTGTCCGATTTTGGGTGTTTTTAGCCATGTTCAAACAGCATACTGTAATTAGGAATTGGGTTGCGTGACAGTGGACATGCTGTTAAGCTGTTCAAGTCTGCAAAATACATGTCTAGATATGGGACATTGCAAGTGCGATTCAGCAAATGGCATTTGCAATCCGTATACAACGCGACTGTAGCTAATGGCGCGGAACACAGAGGATACACTGCGTTGAAAAAGCATCATTATATTTTGTTTGTCACTCGCGATGAGGAAGGCTACCTTAGTAAAGTGCCCGTGCCCATGCGCTACGCCTATATTTTTGTTGTGGCGGCGGTGGTGGGTGCATTCACAATTACTGGCCTGGCGGGTTCCTATGCCCGCATGTTGGTGAAGGCCGAGGGTTTCAACCAGATGCGGACTGAATTGGACGCGACCCGCAAGAATTATCAGCAACTGGAAAAGAAGACTCGCGAGAAGGATGTGCAAGTGGCATCGCTGGGTACGCTGGCTAGCGAGGTGTCTGCGCTGTATGGTTTGCGTGAGAGCAAAGTGGAGCAGGCAGCGGCAGTAAAGCACCCGGTGGAAACTGGAGCCGAGGCGAACCAGACTGCGGTCCCTGTAACGGACGACCAGTTTACCCAGGAGAATTACGCTCAGAGTATGGGTCAGTTTTATGCGCTGCGGCTTTCTGCCACCAGCGGTGTGGCCACACGTGCGCTAGACATGGGGCTGGGTAATGCCACCACGCTTGAAGATTGGGCATCCCTGGCTGCAGCACCATCGTTGTGGCCTGTCGAAGGTCGTGTGACCAGTAGCTTTGGTGAGCGGCTGGATCCCTTTAACGGTGAAGGCGCGTTCCACGCAGGTATAGATATTGGGGCAGCAATTGGGACCCCGATCCATGCAACGTCCGATGGTGTGGTTGTGAAGGCTGAGTTGAGCAACGGTTATGGGCGCGAAGTCGTGATTGACCACGGGCACGATATCAAGACCTGCTATGGGCATCTTTCAGGATTCACTGTAACCGACGGTCAACAGGTGACGCGCGGGCAGATTATTGGATACGTGGGGGACAGTGGCCGTTCGACCGGTGCTCACCTCCATTATGAGGTGCGAATACATGAAACCCCGGTGAACCCATACAAGTATATGAGAGTGACAGTCGCTGGCATGACGGCGATGGGGGCTGAGTAGGAAAAGTAGGAGACAGAAAAAAGGGAATAGAAAAGACCACCGACATGGTGGTCTTTTTATTTCTTCAAAAGGTTACTAAATCATTTTGTTGTTGAGTCATTGGGGGTGGTGAGGTTGTGGACGGTGGGGCTGAAGAGGCCGCGGATGATGTCTGCTGAGGCGGTGCCGGAAAGCTGGACGCGGTTGCTATGGTGCTGAATGTGGAGGGAGTGCAACGCGAGTTGGAGTGCGGCAGCTTCGCGCGTGGTGGGCTGCTGGGTATACGGCTGAAAAGTTCGGTAGAGATTGAGCAGATTTTGCAGGGTCTGCGTGGTGGCTTCAGCAGTGGCGGCATCGGTGGTGATTTCATCCACACGTAGGTGGACTGAACCGGAGTGGGCGAGCGCGGTGGCAAGATTGGCATCAAAACCGACGGAGGCGATGAAGGTTGCATCCGCGGGGATGGGCAGGGTGAGACCCATGATCTGGAGTTGATTGCTGCCGTAGCGGGGCGGCGGATAGATGACAAAGGGCAGGCCGAGTCGACCGATGCCCCAGGCGAAGCTGAGCAAGGGGACGTCTCCGTAACGCTCGGCGAGAAGTGAGGAGCCACTGGAGGGTAGCGCGGCGGTGCGGTAGCGCTCGACGATGGAGTGGATTTGCTCGGGCGTGGGCATGTTGGAGGTGGCAACCATGTCGTATCCAAGGAAAGTGACGCGCACGGTACGGCCATCGCTGGGGATGGAGAGGATTTCATTGCCTTCGTAAGTCTCTCGGCTGATGGCTAACGAGGCGAGGTAGGGGCCCATTTTTTTGCGGTCGATGCGGCCCTGAAAAACGGCGGAGAAAGCGACAGGGCCATTGGGGCCTTTGGGGTCGGGCATCTGGTGCAGGGCGATGGCGACTTCGTCGAGGTCGCGCTCAAAATTAAAGCCGGTGGCGTCAACAAAGTGCTGGTAGGCGGGGTCGTCTGCCGGGGGCAGGGACTTTTTGGGGTCGAGATGGGTGGCGGTGCGCAGGGGCGTCAGGTCGACGTAGAGGATGGCATCCGTCTCGGGCAGCAGGCGGGCGGGTTCTGGCGGGGCCTTCATGCGCAGAAATATGGCGAAGGCCAGCAGGATGAGCAGCGGTACGGCGATGAGGATGGTGTTGCGGGTGCGCTTACGAAGCATGAATATTTTTATACGCTATGCGGGGAGGCTAAGGCTTAAAAGTGATCGACGGTGATTAAGGACTGATTTCAATACAAATGCCAAATTTTGCTGCTTGTGTCACTTAATGATGGAGTGTAGCATGCACTCATTCCCAAATCTTGATTGCAGAGGTGTTTATCCGATGAAGAACTTCATTGCAGCGGTGTTAGTGTGTCTCCTTGTATTTGGGCATACTGGCATTGCCCAGCAAAATCAAGGCGGCATTTCGCCAGAAACAACTCAATCTGCACCGACTACACCTCCAAGTCCAAATACATTGTTAGACGGAACGACTGTGAAGCTGCGACTTGCAGAAACCATATCCTCAGCTGATGCAAAGGTTGGACAGCAGGTCCCTTTTGAAGTGACTGAGGAAGTAGATGTTGATGGTGTGCCTGTTATCGCGAAAGGCGCGTCCGCTCTTGCAACTGTAACGGATGCTGAGAGCAAAAAGCGTATGGGGAGAGCTGGCAAGCTGGATGTGAATATCGACAGCGTACGTTTGATAGATAACGAAAAAGCACAATTACGCGCATCTAAAGACGTTAAAGGCGGAAGCCATACCGGGGTCATGACAGGTGCTATTGTCGCAACTTCGATTGTATTTTTCCCCGCAGCTCCGCTGTTTCTCTTCATGAAGGGCAAGGACATTTCGATACCAAAAGGGACGGAAATCACAGCGTTTGTTCAGGGAGATATGAAGCTGGACATGGCTAAGTTTCAGCCTCAGGGTACGGCTGCGCCGGTCGTAGCGGCACCTGCTGTGCAGACTGCAAGTCTAACGATCGATGCCACGGTAGCATCGGCGGACATTGAAGTGGACGGTAATTTTGTGGGCAACACACCTTCGACGATCTCAGTGAGTTCTGGTCAGCACTCCATTAAGGTGAAGAAAAAAGGGTATGCCGACTGGAGCCGGTCGATGAATATCACTTCCGGCAATATTCATTTGAATGCTGATTTGGAAGTGTTACCGGCACAGTCCACGACGCCGGCAGCACAGGGAACGAGTCCAGCGCCGAAATGAGGTTGGGTCGGGTGTGGCGGTGGGGTGGGTGGATATGGTAAAGTATGGACATGCGCTGCCCTTCAACGGACAGCGCATTCGGCTGTTTGGGCTGGCGTAGCTCAGCTGGTAGAGCATCTGATTTGTAATCAGAGGGTCGGGGGTTCAAATCCCTTCGCCAGCTCCAGTTAGCAGGTGGCCGTAGGTTGGATGCAGCAGTAATCTGGGATTCAGGGAAACAGGTTGGACTCGCCCGTCTGAAGCGCAGACCTCCGCTAAACTTTTTATGGCAATAGAGATGGATGCAGCGCAAGCTGTGTTGTCTTGGACTGGAAATTGAAGTGGGTTGCGGTGTGGCAGGAAGCAGGCGGTGTAAGTAGGCAAGGGATATGCACAGGTGGCCGAGCGGTTAATGGCAGCAGACTGTAAATCTGCCACTCTACGAGTTACGGAGGTTCGAATCCTCCCCTGTGCACCAGTTATATGGTCAGGTGATTATGGCCGGAAACAGCGGTAATCTGCCGAGTGGGAACCCGGCGGGCGATGCGCGCAGAATGCGAATGGCACTGGCCGTGTTGATAGTACTGGGAGTGCTGGCTTGGGTGACGATTGATCCTGATGCGGTGCTGCCAGTGAAGGAATATAGTTTTGGCAGTGTAAGCTTTGGCGGATTTGCCGTGAGTATGCGCTGGGTACCGGAGTTGATTTTAGGATTGTTTGCGTTTCGCGTAGTGGTTGCGAACATTCGGGCGAAGTTGGAACCGCAGCGTGGGTTGGAAGAGAAAGATTAGCAGGGCCGGTTTATTCGGCTGATGTAGCTCAGTGGTAGAGCACTCCCTTGGTAAGGGAGAGGTCATGGGTTCAAGCCCCATCATCAGCTCCAGAGTTTTGGGCGGGAATGAAGTGTAGGCGGGAGTAACTCAGTGGTAGAGTCACAGCCTTCCAAGCTGTTGGTCGCGGGTTCGATCCCCGTCTCCCGCTCCAAAAAAGATTTGTAGTTCAGGAGTGCGTAACTATGTATGAGCAGGCGGCATTTGCGGTGGTGAACGAGCCGGTCTTCGGTGAGTTGAAGACGGCGATTGAACAGGCATTTTCGCAGGCGAAGGTCGAGGCCTTCTTGAAGTCGGTGGACAAGTTGAAATTGCGTATTCGCGACTATGAAAGCGTGGTGGGACGCGGTCTGCTGGGCAAGGGCCTGGAGGCGCAGTACAAGCTGCTGGAAAGCAGTGACCAGTGCATGATTCGCGAGCTGTATTTGAGCAAGCTGGAGAAAGTTGCGCCAGAGCTGAGGAAGAAGTTTTTGAAGATTTATGCGTACTACTAAGTTGGTGCTAGATGGTAGAGCGCAGAGTTGAAGTAAGCAAGTCAGGTAGTAAACGTAAGTCCACAAAAGATTTGAGGAGAAGAAGCGATGGCGAAGGAGAAATTTGATCGGAGCAAGCCGCACGTAAACGTTGGGACGATTGGTCACATTGATCACGGGAAGACGACATTGACGGCGGCGATCACGAAGGTGTTGTCGAAGCACAACCCG
>Ga0116230_10001446_pt1 | contig 22584 bp, 18 predicted proteins | sample S1TSphfallax_3_FD_88678 | JGI IMG/M metagenome (GOLD analysis project Ga0116230, IMG submission 88678) | Host-associated microbial communities from peat moss isolated from Minnesota, USA - S1T2_Fd - Sphagnum fallax MG | ecosystem: Host-associated > Plants > Peat moss > Unclassified | place... | reverse complement strand
TGACCTCATGTTCAAGGGTTAGTTCTAAGGGTGGAACTAAACCCGCTGCAAACTTCGCAAGTGATCTAAGACCTAATCATTCAGAATTATCATCTTTGGCCTAATCACAAACTTGTGTTTAGTTAGAAAATTTAGTATGCGGAGGACATCTTCTCAAGCCCCTTTCCTCAAACCCTCACTCCTCCGACATTTTCACAACTTATTGTTGTCAAATTGAGAATCAAACCCAATTCAACACTTAGACTCGTAACCTAAACCACCGCATAGGCCTCTCACAGGGTTCCACACTTGAGACCCAACTAAGTGAATCCTCTCACTTGGGGGTTCACCCAAAAGGGCATGTCAGAGACCTTTGAAAGATACCAAGAACATGGTCCAAAGCACCACAGTTTGGGAGATCTCAATGTGACAAAACGAAACAAGAGAAAACAAATTACCAAGTACTTAATAGCAGGAACTTTCATTCTGAAATGGCGTGCAGATTATTGGGCAGGAATTATTTAGAGGAGGCCACATTACTGTACTACTTGATCGGACTCAGCAACTGACTGTCCAAGTTTTAATTAAATTTTAAATTTGAACTTTGGCAGGTGGTTTTTAATTTTGAAATTTTCAGCATGTAATGTGCATACTTAATAATACACATGCATTTGTCCAGTGTCTCTAGACTGTGTCGTGATTAGGATTTTGTCCTGCAAGGAACACAGTTAAAACTGACAGTCAGCAACTTGTAGATTTTTAACTTTAATATAATTATAAAAAACTCGGCACAACTGATTTATTTTTTAATTGGAGAAAATTTATGCCAAAACCATTCATGTACTACGGGTAGTACCTGGGTGACTTCGGCACCTCTGTGCCAAATAATTATTGTAATTTGATATTTCCAATTTGGCAGTTGATTTTTTTAATTTTAAACTTTTTGACATAAAGGATCATAATCCATAAAATTAGTGTAACTTTTTAAAGTTGTGTCCTTGTCCATGTGGTTAGACAAATCAAGATCAGTACTGTCTAGACAAGACCCAAGTTCAAATTGACACTGCATGCCACATCCTCTTATTGAATTTTTGAAAATTTTGGCATAAAGTGATTTTTTCAAATTTTCGAAATTTTTAAAAATAATTTAATTTATGCCGAAACTACTGAGGTACTAGGGTATACAATCCCTGGAGCTCTTTGGGATAACCACACCTCAGTAAGGCTTACATGCAAATCCCTTAGAGACATGGTTTTAACAGAGTCATATATCATATGCACAAGGCTATAGCCCAAGTTCCAATTGGTTGGGACTCAATTCATCATTAAGCCCTGTCATTGAGATCCCAACAAGTAGTCCATATTCATACCAACAAATAACAGAATTCTTTTTAAAAAAATACAATACCATTAACAATCACACTCAAACATAAGCAAACAAAGAAAAACCAATACTGCAAGCATAGAAAGACTCGGTAAGATGACTTATAAAATTAAAAAAATCCCCATACTGCCAAAAGAAAAAATCTTGAGCATTTTGAACTCATATTGAGTCCAGTGTATTTTTTTTTTAAATTGTGATGTAGCCACATTGGCCATCCATCTTGAGTATTTAGCCAGGTTTGGTTGTAGGACAGACAGGAACCTAAGTCTTTCTTAGAATCCTGTTACTTTTTAAGTACCTCTAGGTACACACAGTCTAAATGCAGCGAACAGCACCTTTTTTCCCTTACATTTTTGGCGAATTTTTTGAATTTAAAAAAAAAAGCCTTTGAGCTTGTCACAGGTCATTTTTAGATTTCGCAACAGTGCGAAATTGTGCACCAAATAAAAGTCTGATTGAGTCGCTCATTGGCAAAGGAGACTTTATTTTTCTCACTTTGTTCAACACCATTATTGGCCTTGCAAAAGGACAAGGGCAAAAACTTTGGGACATATCAGTTCAAGAGGCCCATTCTTTTGCTACATATATTCAAGTGTACTCCAATCCTGCAGTTTGGTACGTCAAAGCATAAGACTCCTGGTTCTGGTTAGTGGAGGTAGGGCCCTCAAAAGTTGAAATAGTGCTCAGTCAGTGTTTTGGTTGCCCATCCACCACAATGAGTTGATATCATATGAATCCATATCCTTAGTACCCTCTTTGGTTTGGCATTATCCTCATCACAATTCTCACTTGCAACCAACAAGGACTCCAATTCATCTGACAACTTAAGCAAGTGTAATACACATTGGAGCTACTATCAAACATAGGTACTAAATCATCTACTTACCTATTAGATACCAAGTAGCAAAAACAAAGAAAATAATAAACCCTAAATACAACTTGCACAATTGTCTCAATTTCCCAATATTTTTGCATCAGTAGGCAAGTAGTTTCCTCAACTTGTGGCATTTTGGCCTAGTAATTCCAAACATATATAATTACCACTGAACTATTAATTTGCTACATATATATAGCAAGTGTGGTCTAGTTCTGTAGTTTTGTGTTTTAATTCAAACCAATGATATTGTTTCTTTTTTATATGTACATTCCTTAAAGAAAAATATCAACTCCATGTTGAAAGTGAATTTATTCTTTCAATTATATCCCTTTTGATAAGTTAAATCAATTGAAAATGACATGAGTCCATTTTAATGATATAAGTTATATGCTTTTAGCATGCAATAAGATGTACAATAAGACATTAAATAAAAACGTTTTTTCTCTAAGAAATGCAAATGAAAAACAAGGTTTCAAAATGAAACTAAAGGTAATAAATAGACTTACTAAAATTATTGTATTTGTAATATTCATTATCACAAAAATTATGTTTTGCAACTTTTAGCAAATGTTACAGTGTTGGATTCATTTTTTATGAAACAAAAATCAAGGTGGAAGTCAAGGTTGAAAAGAAATGTGAAGGAAGAATTATATCCACAATTTGAAATGTACATATTATAGGTGTACATGTATTATTTTCCAATAATAGCTCATGTGAAGGAAGAATTATATCCACAATCTGAAATGTGCATATTATTGGTGTACAGCTATTATTTTGCAATAATAGCTCATGTGAAGGAAGAATTATTTCCACATTATGAAATTTCAATAGAATGGACTAATGTGGCGAACATTTGACAAATGAAAATACCCACTATTTTCAAAAGTTCAACAACTAGGTTCAATCCATAGAGCATAGTTCAACAAGATAAAGATATTTGCAAGTTTGAATTTCCTTTACAGATTGGAGATTAAATGAAAAATTAGTCTATCTAACAAAATTCAATGACAACAAAACTTGAAAGCAAGACTGAATTTATTGTACCTTTGGTTTTTGGTTTCTGCAAGGGTAGGAATTCTGGTCTTGAACCAAAATCTTTGCAAGGAGCATGGTCTAAAATTACAATAGTGCCAAGTTTGTTCATTCCTGAAGATTTCCACCATGTTTCATGCATATCCTCCCTGCAACTTGGTTGGATGCACTTAGATGAAGTGCTAAAATGAATACTTACACACCAACAATGACATACATGCTTGTAAGAGGTTATTTTTCCTACCCACATAAGTGAAAATTCAAGCCCATAAAATGGACAACACTGAATCATGAGACATCTTTCGAAACCAACATCTTTCCTTTCAACCAAAATTGAAGGTAATGACATACAAATGTTTTGACAAGCTACACCTCTCTTGAACATGGACAAAAAGGATTTTGCAGCATCCTAATTTTTTTAAACCAACAATGACCTTTTGTTCCTCATTAAATAACCTAGCACTTAAGAGTTCAGAATCTTTGCACACTTAAGAGTTCAGAAGGATTGTAAATTGCATATTATTGATGTACATGTATTATTTTTACAATAATTGCATCACAATATCGATCTGAAATTTCATTTCTTGCTTTTTAAATTGGTGAAAAAGAATTCTTGGGAAGATTATTTGTAATTTGGTAGTTCCTATAAATGTGGCCACACTAAATGTGATAGGATGTCTCATCCTTTGACTCCTATAGTTTGCAATTATTTCCAAATTGATTCAAATGAAGAATTTTTTTTGATCTAACATAATTTACACTAATTAATATGAACCCTTAGTCACATTAAAGTATGAAAGCTTTAAAGCTTTTATATTACACTAGCTTTTTAACCTTTTTTTTTTCATTTTGTTGATGATGCATTAGTGGCAGTTCCATCCTAAAACAATTTAGCATTGATGGTGACAAGGTTTGAAAAAACTATCAAAACCATGAAAAAAATTGGCAAGAAAACTTTCTTGAAATGGTCCTTTAACATGCAAAATAAGTGCAATGATTGCAAAATGTTTAGTAATGTGGGACCAAATTTGGTGAAAGTTTAGCAAAAAAATTATTTGGCCAAAAAATAAACCCAAAAAAGAGCTTTTATGTGATCCTTTTAATCAACAAGTATTACATAAAAACCTCTAAACATTTGAAAAAATGTGAAATGAATGTGGTAATAGGTTTAATGACACCATATGCAAATGAGTGTGAATAATAACCATAACCACAAATTTTCATGGCTCAAATATTCTTTAGGCTAACATTTCAAAGGCATAATTTAAGCCCAATTTGTCACATTACTTAAAGTTTTTTTGGTTATTTCATATATTCATTAGATTTACTTCAAATTTATGCAAATAATACAATAGTTCAAATCCTTCAATGTGTAGCAATATCTGGTCACAGTGTTACCTTTTATAAAAAGTCAATAAAAGGATTTCATATTGGGCGTTGTAATTGCTAAATGAAATGTGATTTTCAATGGCTTGCATTGCAAAGTTCAAGTCGCAATAACACCCACATGCACGTCGTCGATACAGACGCAGCAGAAGAAGCAAACGTAAACACCCATCATAAGCTCGATCTTCACAACATGTTGCATCCTGAGCTTGCTCGTCTCCTCACTCACTCGGACATTCCTGCATAGAGAGCGAGCGATGAACTTCTTATAGCTGAAAGCTTAAACAAAAACTTAAACGAAAGATGCACCAAGATGCAGCTGGATCACGAGAGAACAAACGAATTCTTCTTCTTCTTCATGACGATAAATGTGTGCTTTGCATTTGCATTTCTTTTGCAAAACTCATGAGCTTTGAGATGATCTTCCTCAAAGACTTGACCTAATCCGGGCTCTTCACGAGTGTTTCAAGAACGTTGGAAGATGATGATGCTGATGAAAACATGCGTTGCAAGCGGCGGGGAGCATCATCGCCAATGGGGTTTTTTTTTTCCTTTTTTTTTGTGGCGAATTTTGGCCACTTGGCGACCAAAAATAAGGGTGGGAGAAGGGGTGCTGCAAACTGTCCAAAGGATTTTTTTTCGGGGAAAAAGGGCCCACGGTCGCCATATTTAGAGCATTGGTAGTTGTATTAGGTTCTTGTATGTTGCCATTCCTATAGGGGAGTTTGAAAAAAATTCTACTTTGTCTCTTAGCTCTACTAGCCAAATTTGGCTAAGTCCTCTTATGGATGATCGCCATTCCACCTACATCACAAAATTGAAAAAACAAAAAAATAAATAAAAAAGAATAAAAAACACTTAAAGTATAGGTACCTATATACCTATTTGCCATTAATTTGTGAAATTTACAACACCATCAAGAGATTTGGATGTTCTCCAAAGAAGAAAAATGCATGATTTGCTTCAAGAACAACCAACCAACCAACAAACAAACAAACAAAGGGCAGCAAAAAAAAAACATACATACACTTAAGTATGGGTGTGCATATTAAACTTCTTGAGAATTGAATTGCAATTAATTTGTGATATTTCAAACACCCCATCAAAAGATTACACTTTCCCTTTTCCCCCACCCACTTCTCGATTTGCATGTGAGGAACACAATTGGGTGTATGGGTGTGTGTGTGTGTGGGGTCTTACAGATTGAAGAGACTACGATTGGGTTTGTGTGGAGTCTTTCGAATCAAAGAGAACGAACTCATTAGGCATATTATTGTGCGGTAGATTTCTCTAGTCCTTTACAAAACCATAATCTACTTGATGATTGCAGCAACAATCTGCTTTGTCTCTCCTGGTTTGGAACTTTCTGTGGCTTCTTGTTGAAGAGGTGTTAACCTTACTCTCCTGGTTTGGAATTTTCTATCACTTTTTGTTGAATAAATACTAACCTTGTCATGTTTTTTTTTTGTATCGCAAGAATGGAGATTTCATCATTCTTATGAAATATATATATATATAGGATTGCCGTTTGAGTTGAAAGGCTCTTGTAAACCTTGCTTTGCTTGCCCTCTACTCGATTTTTTGGGAGGGGGGAGGTGATGGGGTGATATGATCTATTGAGGAACGAGCTCCTCTCCTCTCCTCCAAGCCTTGAATTTGATGGATTGGAATCTCAGTGAATTTTTTTTCATGGTGAAATTCTGTTATTTAGCGAAAGCAAATTGGAGAAAAACTTGAAATGAAAACTATGTGAAATGTGTTTTTCCCCTTTAGCTATACAAACAGCTACAAAGTCCAATCACATTCATCCAACACAAGGTAACCTTCCAAGGGGTTCTCTCCATAATTGGCAAAAGGAAGATTGAGTACTATGGAACAGTCCTGGTAATGCATATTCCACTCAGGAACACAGTGAATCCAATGGGGACAATCCACCATTTTGTTAAGTGATAACAAGTTAGGGTCTATTTCACAATGTAACGTATTTTTTAATCAACAATTCAAATTTCAGTTTTGTATCTAAGAGCATCCTCATCGGAATCAGAATTTTTTTAAATATTAATTTAATGATGAATATCATCCTACTCCCACTCATAAACCTCTAAACAAAACTTTTTAATTACCGTATCATTTATCATTTTACACTTGAACCAATAAAAAATTTCAAGGAATTCAAAGCAATGTATTTGTTTACAAGGATTGAATATCACCGAGCCATAAATGGCAAATTTGTAAAGCAAAGAGGGGCTTTTTACATCACCTTGCTAGGGAGATTTAATATGAAAATGCTAAATGTGTGGAAATCACCCCCATTTACACACATTTATAGTTTACATTTTGAAAGCACCTTTTTCTTTTCTTTTTTGAAGTGCTTGATTGAAGAATATAATGGATTATTGCCCTTTGGTTTGAAGGACTGCTAATTTTTTGTCATGAATCTCAAGGACTAAACTGCCCCCCCACCGCCCTTCAATTCAATCAGAAAACTCCTTCTAAGGACAATAAGTGATGAAACCATGGCAAACACCATTAAACAAAGCACCCCCCACAAACGGGAATTAGATGGAACAAAGAGAGAGGACCCAACTCAAAGCCTGAAGGACAAAACCCAAAGTGAATCACTAATGGTTTTGCAGTTTTAAACTGGAAAATATAATTTCGACACAATAAAATGATTTTTATGAAAAAATGGCCCTAAGTCACCAGATTTCCAAAAAAATGAAATCACATGAGTTTCACACAAGCTAACAAGTAGCCAAAATATTTAAAAGGTTCTTAAAATTTCCTGCTTTCATATCTGGTCTACAGCCAAATTTGGCTAAATCTTCTTGTGAATGATCGTCAGTTTGGCTACATCAAAAAATGGGGGGGGGGTGCAAAAAAAAAAGACAAGAATAAACCTTGCACACCCTAATAAGAAAATGCCTGGGAAAATATAATTTTCTAAATAATTCTAACAATTTTTCTTACAATTTAATTGTTTCCAAATTTTCTCTTTTCCCACTCTTCCATTTCTGCCAGAATTAGAAGATGCTTTGACCCTTTTGTGGATACTTGGTGCAGAGGATAAAGTGAACTCATCATGCAAGTTTCAAGATTTCCAGTGATTGGTGCTTGCAGCTTTCTTTCTGGCCCAGAAAAGATTGCCCATTCTGCAATGGGCCCTACCTCAAATGCACCTGGGCTTCCATCAACTACACAATCTAGCTAGGTCCCACCCAATGGACTAAACATGTAAACCAATATTATACTGTATTGGTATATAGGGTGCAACATGGGCATATGATACTCGCATGAATTATTGGTATTGAAGAACATACCAGTCGGGTATGACCTTAGATCATCTATGCCAACACTCAGTATAGGACCCACAAAAATAATTCTTACATCCACGTTTTAGTTACTAACTTTTTTCCAACCCCACCCATAAAACTGGAACAGGGAGAGTGTAATAAGTAGATGGTAAACTACTAATAGCAAACTCACTTGAACCAATCAAACTATCTAGCCAATCAGAAACAGGGAACAGTCAATGAATACGATTAGACTCTGGTTATTTAGACTCTTCCAGGGCTCCTCCAGGGCTCTCTGAAAGCTGTAGTTGTTTTCAAGTTCCCATCAGTCTTCCACTGAATGTACTGATGAACCTCAGGTAAAATTTCCAGTGCAGGGTCACATACTGAGTATTGGGGGAGATGCTCTTAGGCAGTACCAGCGTTATAACAGTACCAATCTGTCATGGAACCTGATCAGGTAATACCAGGTATATACTTGCCTTATACCAATATCGATATCAGTTTTATACCTGTTTAGACCAGGCAAAAAATCAGTCTTTCGACCTAATATCAGTACTAGATTGGTATGAAAGTTCTTTAAAAATACCCAATATCAATGTGTCAGGTATGGGAAAAATACCACCACAGAAAAGGCCCCACAACAGACCAGTTTGGTATGTTCAAAAGTCAATAACCAGTCCAACACTGGTGACTATCACCCTTGTCACCAGACCTCTGGCAAATTTTATTCTCGAGGTTGAACATGACAACAAAGAGGAAAATGAGAGAGAAATGCAAAGGACACAAGTCTTCTTTGAGAATTCTGCCCTGTTAGAGATGCTAAAGCGCTAGTTCTGCTACCAACCAGTGGTTGTCTAGGTCCATTGTATAGAGACAACTAGAGCATCCACAGTTGTGCTCAGTAGACAACCCTGCAAAAGTATTTTTCACATCCAAGTTTAGTTATTTACATTTTTTGCAACCACACCCATTAAACTGAATCTGGGACAGCAAATAGGTGGGGTACTACTAATAGCGAACCACATGGACCAATCATTATGATAGGCCAATCAGAAACAATGAGCAGCAGTCAGATCATATTTATTACACTCTTTTGTGCAGGTGCACAGTGTTTCGGCGCCTTTTACCAGCGACCGCAAACTTTGCAATTATGCTGAGCCAAACCAGTAACTTTTGACTTTTTTTCATTCAATTTTACTATGCAGTATCACATGCAGAGCGAGCACCCGTGGAGATGCTCTTAGAGCTCTAAACAACACAAACATACATAGTCTCAACTAGTGGACAAACAAGTTGAAACCTTTTTTTTCCAACTTTTGAAACAACCCCCAGGTCCTTCACTTTTCATAGGAATTAGATTTTATCTCTCTCTCTACACAGCCAGTGTTTTTATATGGTGTCTATTGGGTCATTTAAATTATAATGTAGAGGTCATTACATTGTCACAATTGGGATTTTTATTTTCTCATCTAAATTATAATTTAGAGGTAATTAACTTGTCACGGTTGGAGCTGCTTTAGAGCATCTGTATAGGATGCAGCAAAAAAATTATTATTATGTTAGTTTAGTGATAAATAGAATCATGCTCAGACTCATCAAAAAAAATTTAAGTACAATTTCAAAATTGATGGATTATGTTTTAAAAAACACCTAAGTCAATCAAAAACCTTGATGAATTTAAAGTGGTGAATTTGTTCACACAACGTTTGAATTTTATCCCAGCATAGATAGTAAATTTGCAAAGGAGCAGGGTCTTTTTCTGTCACGCTGTTGCTCAAACTTAATATAAAGCTACATATAGGGTATTGTGGTGGAGATGCTCTTAGACAAGAATTGCATAAGTTTACAAACACAACACAAAAAGTACATTAAATATTACGGGGGAGAAATATGTGATCTCCAAGCACACCTACAAAAAATACTTAATAATTGAATATTAGCATAACAGGCTAGAACTTAGATCTCTAGGTCAGAGGAAGCAAATGATTTGCTCCTTCCTTTATTCCAAACATCTACTTTACATAATTTGTTATGAATCTCATTCGATTTCCTTCTTTTAGTTGTAATTTTAGTGTTTTTATAAGTAATATAGTTTATTATACATTTTATAAGTAGTGTAATCCGAAGTGTACTTATAATTTAAAACTAAATGAAAATTAATGAAAATATCATGGCATGGCTCTTGTGATATTGATATTGACATTGATGACTTTTCTTTTCTTTTTGTGAAGGAAAAGTGTAAGTGGAAGAAGGGAGGAGGGGTCACCCAATGGACTAAAATTCCCAAAGATCTCAAAATCACCAAGCGCCCTCACTCTTGAGGAGTTAGGCTACACCTGATATCCATTTCTTTTAGGAGGATATTCAAGGTACCCTCCAACTACTTACTCTAGGAAATTTCTTGAAGTGCTTTATGTTTATTGGCTCAGGTAGTGGCTATGGAAACTATAGAGAGTTCATTTGGTCCCACATTTTCAAGAACATCTCCAATTTGAACTGTTGTTAACTTTCTTGTTTGTTTGGATAGAACAATGAGTTCTCATGCATGCATACTGGAGGAGCTAGTTAGCTCTCTTGCAAAATCAAATTGTGTTTCACATGCACTATGAACCCATTTGGTCGAGCATAGACACAGTATAATAGGTTAGTGATTTCTTGTCCCACTTCAGGTAAACTTGCATTCGACAATCAAAGACAATGTGGGTGATTTGCCATGCAATGGACAGAATCAGTGTGGGTACATACTGCCTGATTGCATTGCAAGAGGCAAAAAGGTATATTGGACTTCTGAATATAAAGATTTGCTCCAAATTTGGTCGTGGTCTTCAACCTTCACCTATGAGTTTCAAGCCCACTCGATACTACATACTTTTTCACTCATTATTCTCCAATAATTGAGTACATAACAACTACTTTTCTGTGTGGGTATATGTTTTATGTAGTTGTATACCCATGAACATACCCTTGTGAAATTTAATAGACCTGACCTGGTTGGAATATGAATCTGACTATCTGGCACCCAGATGCATGCAATATGAAGAAATTTTGGAGGACCCAAATGGTACATCTTTGACAATAAAAGAGTATTTTCTCACAACATCATCATCATCATCAGCACCACCACCACCACCTTGGCCCTTGCATTTTTCCCATATACATACCAACAAATAACTAATGGTATTGTCTTTTTGGCTTTCTATGTACCATGGGCCTGGTTCAGCCAGGATATCAGGCTTGTCGTTGTTTTGTTCATTATGTGGTAATAGGTTCTTCTAGGGCCTGTTCCAAAGCATAGCCAATTTTTTGAAGCACCAATTCACATTTTGAGCATAATAATGAATTTGCATTAAGATTGACACTAACAACACCAAAAAGTAGAGCCAGTCATTTAGCAAATGGCTACACGTCCCACATAGGAGGACCCCTTAAGCAGGTTCCCCAAGAGGAATATACTTTGGTAGGTATTCTTATCTTTATACATATACCATGTGATGCAAATGAGGCATTGTTGTCAACATGGGCCCCTGTTCTTTCTTTCCCCTTTAGTCAAAGCACATGATTCCCACTGCTTGCATTTTTTAATACAAGGATCAATGATATTGGTATCAATCCAAAGGGCTTCAGTATGGGAGAAGAATCAAAGGAGGTGTATAGTAGAGTTTTCAAATAAAGTCAGGAAAACACAGCACCAGAACCCTGAGTTTGGTCCAACACCAGGTGAGATTCACAATAAAACTTGCAAAAAAGTACATTAGCCTTCCAGGGGGGTGAAACTCAGAAGTGCACCAATTTTGGTGCCAAACTGAGTTTCATCCGGTTTTGACCCCCTCTTTCCTTTTTTCCTGAGCGCCTCCACTGCTGATACATATATTTTCACTGCTCTTACATGTACAAGTAGAGTAGAACTGCCCATCACCCATCATTACCTCAGTTCTTCATCATCTGTGCTTCATTTTGAGTGACTTAAAATTATAGGGGAGTGCTACCTCAAGCTCTAGAAATCATCTTTGAGGTGCAAATGAAAAGGAATAATGAAAAAATAGTAAGACGGAAAATAAGCTTTCCAACTCACAAAACACGTTTTTTTTTTTTCCTTTTTCTTTGGACCCCTCCTATTTTCAAAGCTTATAAGTTTCTTATTTCTTGTTCATTTAAAATGATTTAATGTGTTATAGAAGTGCCACCTAAAGTTTTACAAATCATCTTTCAACTCTAATAGCAACGGAGCAACATACAAGGAATTTTTGGGTGATTGAGATTGGGCTTTGCATTATTTGGTGGTTTTTTTTTGAGTTCTTGACCCCCTCTATTTGGGAGGCTGTAACTTTCTCATTTTTAATTTGTTTTTGATGACTTTTAGTGCACCAGATGCATCAACAGGAGGAGTTCAAGTTTTATTTCAACACCACAAACAATGGAGCCCTCCCCTAAGATCTAACCTGCCTTGAGGGCTTAAGTGATCGCTCATGGGCTGTTCTACCTTACTGTAATTACCTCGAAGCTCGTGCATTAAATGCTGAGTTTCAGCATTTCATACCCAGATTTAATAAAACTTCCTTACTTTGCGAACCTCACTCAAAGAGGGGATAGGGGTGAAAAGAGGCCCAAAGACAGGATGACTTTAAGGAAAACTCTAGTACATACTAGTTTTTAGAAGGAAAAAAATTTACATATAGACTCTTACCTGGATTTTGAAGTTGCCTGTACATGCTGACATACCAGGTATATGGTTTTTGAGGTCTGAAGAAGATCCATACCCAAATGGGTATATCATTAGAATTGATATATACCTGTCCAACGCTGGTACCACCTAACCAGCCCATGTTGCACTGCTGCTGCCCACATGCGCAACCATATACTACAGTTTTCAATCCATGCATAATGCATGCATGCATGTTCATTGATTTCCATTTTTTGCACTCACATCACTATCCATACAATGGATTTGCATGATCAAGCCATCCACCAGTGCAACATCCGTTTATGACTCAAGTTGTGGATGAATCTCATCCAACTGAGTTAACTAGGTTTCACCTTGGTAACCTCTCCTACAAACCCTCCAACTTCTGTCTTCTCCTACCTAGGTAACTACTTAAATGTAAGCAGGTGAGTATCATAGGTAAGAAGGTAGAGTATGTACAAGTGGTTACTATGTAGGTAGGTAAATACATAAGGGCACTTGGTGACTGACTGCTAGGTTGGTAGATACTAGATACATGTGGACGGTTAGCACATAGCTAACCACCATGGTTAACTATGAGAACATGAATACACTGAAAAAAAAAAAGTTTTTCTGTCCATATATCATCCATCCTGCATGGTGCGCTGCTGGTGGGTGCTGTTTCACTCTAGCCAATCATGACAAGAGAATGGCTGCTCGGACGAGTAGAAGTAGTTGGTAGAGACTCAATGCGTGTAATATGGTCAAAATTGATAAGTAGTGAGCATTTATGTTTCAAAGGGAAAGAAAGGTTGTGAGTTTGTTGGGCAAGTCCCAAGCATGAACAATTTAGTTCTTCGAGAAACTTGAGTTTCCTGACTTTCCAATGATATAACCTTGTAACCCTAAACCCCAAATAACCAACCTTATAATGCCATCGACCAAATTGCATGTAAGCGGCACTCCTTGAACCAAGATCCTCTCCCATCATGTGTGTTGTAATTGAACAACCCATGCAAAGTTTTGCAAATGTAGGGGCCACCCAAGTTCTCAATTTGAGTCTAAAGTGATGGCAATCTAAGGAGCTATTATTACCCCTCTCTGTGCATTGGAATATTGAATAGGGTGCTTAAATAATGTGTATAATGTGTACTCATTTGCTCATGTTCCTATCCCAGGCTTTCTTTCTCAGTTTTGTGATGTAGCCACAGTGGCAAACCACTTACAAGAGGATCTAGCCAGATTTGGCTACAGATCAGAGATGAATGTAAAAAAATTTAAGAATCCTGCTATATCATACTACCTAATTGGATTCAGCAACTAAATAATTAATTAAATTTTAAATTTAACTTCAGCACTTGGTTTTTAAATTCTGAAATTTTCAGCATGTAATAGTGTAGAACTGCCCATCACCGATCATTACCTTATCACCCATTACCATATCACCGATCATTTCTTTAGATCTTCATCATCTGCGCTTCATTTTGAGTGATTTAAGATGTTATGGGAGCACTACCTCAAGCTTTAGAAATCATTTTTGAAATGCAAATGAAAAGGAGTAATTAAAAATAAGCTTTTCAACTCACAAAACATGTTTTCTTTCTTTTTTATTTTCTTTGGACCTCTCTTAATTTCAAAGCTTTCAACTTTCTTATTTCTTGTTAATTTTAAATGATTTAAAGTGTTATAAGAACATCACCTTCAGTTCTATAAATCATTTTGGAACTTTAATATTAACAAAGCAACATACAAGGATCGAGAATTGACTTTGTAATGTTTGGTGGTTTGTTTTTTTGAGTTCTTGACTCTTCTAGTTTATGGGCCTGTAATTTTCTCAATTCTAATCCGTTTTTGACAATTTTTAGTCTGTCAATAAGAAGGGTTCAAATTTTGTTTAGACACCTAGAAACAATGGAGCCCTCCCATCATGCCCTAAACACTTTAGTGATCACTCATGGGTTGTTCTCACTTGTAAAAAATAATAATAACAAATTCTTCAAGTTTATGGGATACTCTAATGTGTCTAGACTGTCTTGATTTTAAGTCCTTGAATTTTAAGGTCTATGATTCAAACCTAACAATTGAAATCTTGCATATTCTTATTAATGTTTATAAAAATTTCAGCAGAAATAATAAATAATTTTTCAAATTTTCAACAAAATGAAAAATAATTTAATTTATGTTGAAATCATTTAGGTACTATGGCATTTTGATGACCTTCTTGAACCAATTGTCCAAATATGGTGACTTTAGGTGGAAAATAAATACTAGAAATCTGGTCACTTTGGTGCATTTTCTTCACTAAAATCCTTTGAATGGATTGCAGTGGATTATTTTTTTGGTGAAAAAATATTGAAAATTCATCTAAAAGGAAAATTTACACTAATTTTTGATAGGTTTAATTTAGCATTTGGTGGCTATTAACATTGTTGGGCAAGTATGAAAGAGTGGCTCAAAACCAATTCGAATATCAACTTGTTCTTTCACAAAAAGAATCAAATGAATATCATCATTGGTTATACCCACAATGAAAATTGCCCCCTCAGTTTTTACTTCAATGAAAATCTACTCACTTGAAAACCATCTCATAAATTAAAAATGAAAAATATGATAATCATCTCAAGGTTTTTAAAAAGCCAAAAAACAATTCTCAATTATAGAGGTTTGGGATTAGGGGACTACCTACTCTAGGAGTAAGCAGTATGCAATTATTTTCTTATTGTGGGTGAATTTTCAATGTTTTTATTTCAATGGATCACATTGATTAACATTGTTTTGTAATGCTCCTCAATGTATTGGTACCAACACCTTAATATGAAAAGAGATTCCATTTAGCTCATCTATATACAATGCATGCCCATACTTTTGGCAAAGAAGAACAAACTATGATGTTAAATTGAGAATATCTTTAATGCACATTACACGTTTCATTTTTTTTGTAAAATAAATTCAATAATCAATTTGCCAAAACTATTATTACATTTGTGAAAACTAATAATTTGAGAATTGTCAACTTGATAATCAACTGAAATTGTTAAAATAAAAAATTCATACACTTAATGATTATCATAAAAATAAAAAAATTGGAAAGAACCACACTAATTCTTACAAGTTGACAAACCATTCATAAAAGTAAAAAATTGGAAAGAACTAATTTAATTCTTCCAAGTCTATGAAAAAACCAAAATTATCTATTTTAACAAAATGTGAAAACTACCCAACATTGGTTATTAGCATTGTTAAACAAGTAAACTTTTACCTAGGTATATGTTCATATGCAAATAAAAAGACAAATTGTACTTTTCATAGTTAGTAAATATTTCAAACTTGTATTATTTTTATCTTATCAAGTTATGTTGGAAAGGTTTAGCTTTATCAAAGGGTGGGTAATTGATTAGAGGAAATCAAAAAAGACATGTGCAAGAAATACTCCTATACCTTATTTACACATTTTGAAACATTTTTTATTACCATAGTTTTGTTTTCAGTTATGGTGATTGACTAGCAAATTTTGCACTAGCTTTTTTAGTTTTTTCACAATAGTATCTTGAAACAAGATTGTTTAGTTTTTACCCTTTGAACCATTTTAGTGCATGCTCCCATTTGGCATTATAAAATTGTGTTATGATGTCACATGGGTTTATGTTGATGGGCCATAAACCCATCATAAATTACACCCTTTGAAATTACAATACTTGACATGCAAAAACATTACCCTCCAACTTAATTAGCTAAAGCAATCCATAATTAAGGAGAATATTTTGGTAATATGATATCTACCAAAACACCATTTTCTAAAAAAGAGAATGTAGAAGTCGACAAGCATAAGGATCCAACCCTTATGCAATAATTTTTTTTTAAACTTAGGAGGAGAAAATATACTCATACCTTGGGACAATTTTTCCATCTTGCACCAAATCTCAAGGAATATTTCCAAATCCTTTCATGTAAAGATTATCAAAGTACATAAGTCAAATTCTGTAATAGTCTCTGTAACCATAGACCACCCACATGGTAGTCATTCTTGAGTTGAAGTTGGAAAAAATACGGTTGAAAATTTTTGCTAGATGGAAGTTTTGGAATAAACATCATTATTGAAGGACTAGTGAAAAACTAGGATTGTTAATTTGCAAACCATATATTTAGGAATGCATTTTGACTTGGTTTGGTTGTCCTTTTACTTGGTTTTTGATCAGTCAATACATTTCATTAATGATACCATTGCCTACTTGGTGGATCATTTCTTACAACTTACTACCTTCACAATAATGGACAAGTGAAACAAGGTCAAAGGAACGATGATGACCAAGTTAATCAATGAAAAATGGAATGATTGGGATGAATAGTTGAGTGGTGTCTTGTACATATATTGCACAACCTATAAGGTTATGAATTATACATTGTTCTGATTAATTTACTACCTTCCACTTATGCCCACTTAGTATACCGTCTATACTATCATGATAGATGGTATATGGTCAATGATGTTATACAAATATTGACTAGTCATGTCTCTAAGTTGGAGAAATTGGATTAAACCACACAAGAAGCAATTGCAACAACTAAAAATTGATAATGCAAGCCTTGTAATCACAATATCATTGTTTTCCAAAATCTTTCAAAGCTTACAAATTACATGGAAGGGTTCCCCAATGGTCACAAGGAACATTTTTAAAAGTTCAAGCAATGGTGGTTTAGCACCTACTATGTACAGTAATGCCTTCCCAACAACATGGTGTTGTTGGTCACCATTGACCACTTTGAACCCAAACCTGTGTTGGTTAATGCCAACAAACTAAGCCCTACCATCCATATGATAGTAATACCAAAATACTTGTATTTGACATCAATTGGGGGGGGGGGATAAATTCACATGAATGTTCAAACAAATTTATATTTTAAGATGAGAAATATAAAAAATTATTGAAGTCAGATAAGAAAGATGAAAGGAACCATGAGGGAACAAATTCCAAGGAAAAAATGTAGGGCACCTTTCAATTGAAAAAATAAACTACCTTTCATTGTCTAAGATGAAAACCATCTAGATGCCAAGATAATAGATGACACATGGGAAGAATTTAGGGTGGAATCAAAAGAAGAATTCATCTTTAGAAATGGGGTTAATTTAAGTAAAGCAAATCTTATTTTATATTTAATCAAAGTGATTAAAACCTAAGTGGAAGGTAAGAATTAGACACTAAAAAATAATTAGGGCAAGCCTCCATCATTTTTGGTTTTATGGAGCCAATCATGATGAAAAATGAAGAAGGTACAAATGTAGGCATGAGGCCCACACCTTCCATCAAGAAAAGGCATGAAAATCCATTTATGAGCTTGATGGAAAAAGATGTTCCTAATATGTACTAATGGGGAATGCCACCAATAATCATAATGATTATTGAAAAAATTGTACCCCTTTAACAATAAAAGGTCAAGGTGTTTCAAGGGGGGAAATACACCTAATGACTTTTCATGTGTGTGCAAAAAACTACACCTTTTTGCCTTAAGCAAGCTTTAAGAAGCTTTTGTTTTTCCTCTCAATCTTGAATGTGTTCTAGAAGAAAAATGGGTTGTAAAGAAAATAGGAAAACAGTTAGAATAAAAAGATGAAAAATTAAGAAAGACATTTTAGACAAAAAAGATGAAAGCGAGTATAAATTGGGCAAAAATGAGGTGTTGAGTAGAAAGTTGTAGACATGAGGCAAAATAAAAGAAAGGAAAAAACACCCCAAAAATTTGGGAGGAGAAGGAGAGCTTATGGTTGGAAATATGTGGAATGTAAGCATTGAAAGAAAGAAGGAAAATAAAAATTTATTGAGAGGAGAGAAAAAAAAAAAGGAAATAGTAAGTCTGCAATATAATGAGCCACTATAAGTGTAACCATTCCTAAATAACACACTTGCCAATTTTTAACTTCACTTAGGATTAAATGTTTTTCATGTAATTTACATAATGTGATCTAATATATATTCAAGAATGACATAAAAAAATATGAGTCAATTATATCAACATTTGCAGGTGAAAAAAGACTAATTAAACACTTGTAATTAGTTTTGAGGTCATGAATAAGTGACATTAAAATGATCAAAATTAATCTAGATTTGTTTGTAATTTTTTCACATTCATATAAATTGAATAATTATTAAAGACTTTTACATGGTTTTCAATCATCATTTGAATTGATATATAAATAAATTGTAAAATTTAGAACCTGTAATTTTTTTTGCAATAATTCTTAGATAAATATAAAGATAAGTTGTAAAACTTTAAGAATTTTTTAAATCATAAGAATATATTGTACAAGTCAAATATGCAATTAATGCATAAAATTTATGCAATGGTTACATGTCATCTCAATTTCCAATTTCAAGTCCTTGCCCTTTCGAAAGAAACAAAGGAATTGGGTGTGGCTTATTTTATTGTGAACCTACCCAAGATCAAAGACATTTCAAAGAAGGAGAAAAACAAAAAAATAATTACAATTGAATAGGATGTAGCCACACATAATTTTGAAAAATGCACAAAAAATATAAAATTGTTGAAGCCATGAAAATAATGCATTAGACTATGAGGGAGATTGCATTAGTTAAGGAGCGCAACTTGGAGGTGGAAGGTATAGCTATAATCTAAATGAACTTAAAGAAGAAAAAATGAAGATGGAGGGGAAAAAATAAGGCGTTGCAAAATCAAACAATTATTGTTAGGTACCCATAATGGCTCCCATGTGGAAATTGAATAAATGGATGAAATTGAAGGATGACATTAGGTGGGCAATGATGGTAGGTTCATATAGGCTATGGAAATACATTGGAATTTGTTCAAATTTATGTGATTATTGATTTCTTGCAAGGTATGATGTCAATAGATGGTAAGAATATCAAGGCCAAGGTGGAAAGAAAAAAAAGTGGAAATCACCCAAAAGGTGATTTCCTAGATGTTGCATTTGCTATGAAATTAATTTATTATTGTTTAATCGAACCCTGCATAGCCAAATGTGGCAAGATTTTGCAAAGAACTAGTGGACAAGATGATTAAGCCCAACAAGGATAGTTGGTTTGTCATGAAGATGAATGGACAATACCTTAGGTGGATTATAACAAGTTTGCATATGATTGAACTCAAAAATCATCAAAATTATTATGGCAAGACCATGGCCTTATTGATTGCACAAATGGAAAAAAAGTAATAAATCAATTAAGCTAAGAGTTGTATTCCAATGTATGAAACCATACATGGAGAAGTGAGTGTTTAACAAAAAAAAGACATTATTATTATAAATTGAGCCTAAATGGTGGACATTTTGTTGCATTAATGGTCTCCCTTAGATGGAAATATGCCACCCGGTTAATGTGTGGGAAAAAACCTAAAAGAGATGAAGATGAAGAGGTACCCCTTGTCCCTAAACACCTTGTACCCATTGTTTTCTACTATAATGAAAAGAAGGTCAAGTATGTAGATGAAGGTCTTGAAAACCTTACTATCTTGCTGCTTGGCAAGAAGGTAACCAGGTATTAGAAATCAACACCCATGTCTCCCATGGTTAGATGACCCCCTACTAAAGGGGAAATAAAAAAAATCAAGAAAGATTAGGGGGTTCAAACAATCCCTAAACCAAACCCTACTACTACCTTCACAAGGGTTTATGAAAAAGGTGAAAATTCAAGGCCAATCATTATTCAATAGATGTCAATGTTCCTTCACCTCCCCAAAGCTACAATTAAAGGCAAGCATGTGAAGACCCTTTTACCATGAAGGCCTACCATCCTTGTAGGAACTCCCATCTATGATGTAGATAATGATTCAAATGAAATACATCTTGCATAAACCTAGAAGGGTGAAGGTAGTACTTGGAGATAATTGTCACCATAGGAAGTGGAAGTTAGGGGAAAGGAACAAACAAGGGAAGCAAAATCAACTCAAACCAACCCTCCTCTTAACCATATTGAGGTTTTTTGATTAGGAGATAGAGATGGCACATGAGGCACATATCATCACCTTCCCACCTTAACAATCCCCATAAAAAGTAGCACCAAGCAAACAACCAACTTGATCCCCTAGCCACTATCAATGAAACCAACTAGTCCTAAAGGCCATGGGAAGAGGTGATAATTAATGGGTAGAAGGCTACCTCCCCTAGGCTAGATACCTCATCCACTATTTAGATCTATTGGTTATGGGAATGCTTAAGGGTTGCAAATTTCCTTTGAACTTTAGAAGCAAAGGAACAATGTGTGAAGATTTGACCTCCTTTAAGTTCTTAAATGTTCACTCACTAGCCTATCTACCCTAACCTAGTTTATGATTAAGTTGTAACTTCAAAATTTATCCCATGCTGTTTATTTTTCATTCCCATTTTGATAACTATATCAAAATGTGGTGTTATATTTTCACATTGAAACTTTTGTGCCATATGGGATGAACCACCAAAAATATTACGTGAGATAGAAATAAAAAATGTTTTTGCACCATTTTAACCAACCTAACTCCCTAAACTTACTCACCTAGCTAGTTAGGTGGTAGGTAGGTAAGTAGCTTAAGTTTATGAGTAAGTACCCTAATACTAGATATTGATTTACTTAAGTACCTAGCTACCACCTATCTACTTATTTATTTAAGTACCTATCAACCTACCTAAATATTAGTTTTAATTTATTTCGAAGATTCGAATTAATATGCCACATGGTGTATTTATATTACACCATGTGTCACAATTTAAAACCATCCAAACATTTGAATTGGACATCCTAAATTATTTCAAAAAAATAATTTAATCTATGTTAAATAATTAAAAGTTGGGACATGTGGCAACACATCACTTGCCCTCATTGTTAATAAAAATAATCACATCTTAGTTGCATGTAACAATACATATATAATGGAGTCAAAAGATGAATTCACATATTATTGAAACTTTTTTCCATCCAATACCCTTTGTTTTTCACAATTATGGTCACATGTGATTTGACTTTTGTAACTAAAGGGATTTTAGTCATATATCATTTGTGATTAAAATTTAGTTGCAAGCATTAGTCACAAAATCCAATTTTCCTTATAGTGTCTATTGCCACAACCAAGGGCAAAATGATAATGGATAAATGGTAAAAACATAATTGCCTTACATATTTTCAACAATTAATCCACACAATATTGCTAGAGGAAAATAAGGCTTTAATCACCATTAAACATGTATACAAACCCTCATCTAATTCATGAGAGACTAAAAAGCAAGTAGGTATTGCGATAAAAAATGTTACTAAATTGGAGTTTTTCAAATAGACAAAAAACAAGGTTGTCATCTTGAAATCATAGTGGGCCAACTAGAGTCTCCAAGGTGGGGAATGGCAATGGCACTAAAACCCAAGGGGGACATTAGTAAAAAAAAAATAGAAAATATGTGAGTAAAAATATGGGATGCAATATATTGGTTGTTGGATAAAAATTATAAGTTAATAGTTTAAAAATAGGGTACATTTTATTCAAATAGTCAATTTAATTATAATATAAGGTGTGTAATAATATGAAATAATGGATTATAGTTAATATAGGTGGCTTTAATATGTATATAGTACAAAATTAAATAATAAGAAGTTGATAAAAAATAGGTTGGACAATTATCTAATACCCCCTTTAAAAATGGTTGTTTGGCACACATAAATCCCAAATGGTTGCCACCTGAAAGAAACATTCATGGAAGAGTGGGAGAGAAATGAAAAGTTCATTGGCCAATTGGAAAAAAACAAAATATGCATGGGCAATATTGGAACACAAACGATAGGAAGTATAGATGTTAGAAGTCAAGATAAAGGATTTGCAAGCAAACAATAACTTTGACGCGCTCCCAAGTCATGGGGTGAGACCAAGTTGAAGGTCTCCCAAAGTCAAGTTGCGGAATCAAGACTTGGTAGCACGCTCCCGACTTCCAACTCTAGAAAGGGGTAGAGGGTCGAGTTGGGAGCCCCGGGATTAGACT
>Ga0116230_10001444_pt1 | contig 22597 bp, 16 predicted proteins | sample S1TSphfallax_3_FD_88678 | JGI IMG/M metagenome (GOLD analysis project Ga0116230, IMG submission 88678) | Host-associated microbial communities from peat moss isolated from Minnesota, USA - S1T2_Fd - Sphagnum fallax MG | ecosystem: Host-associated > Plants > Peat moss > Unclassified | place... | reverse complement strand
GTGGACTTGGCAATCTACTAAAGTCTACTTGCCAAAATATTTGAACAGATGCTATTCCATAAGTATCTCCAAGTATGTTAACACTACTAACATTAAGGTTAGAGACTAACATGTCACATGCCATGATCTAACACCAACTTACCAGTAACCTATCAGTGACCTATTGACAATTGGACATAAAGTGGTGCATATTGCCAACTTAACAATATTTCACCATGCAACTATTATTGCAATTAGACATGACTTTATGTTGCTATCTACTTTTCACTCATTTTTATTTTTCTTTTTTTGTTCCTCAATTCATTCCTCTTTTAAAACCTCTTTCTTGCACAAGTATTTTGACATTCTAGGCACATTTTTCATTTTCAATTTTTATTTATTATTTATTTGTTGTTCATTACTTCCTTTCTCTTTCTTGCATGCAATTTGTTAGGCTTATTTTGATCACCTAACTCTTGGTCATTTGATTTCAATTCACAATACATATTTCAGTCTATGATTTTTTTAAGTCATTTGCTCTTAATGCTCTTAGTTTGTGGCATACATTTTAGGTCTTTCATCTTTTTGGCAGTTTGCATATAGTTCACAATGTGCATTTCAATTTTGTTGTGTCTTGTTGATTACAATTGTTTTTTCATGTGCATTCAAGTTTGCATTATAATTTTTTTGTGGGTTCTTTGACATGTTATTAGTTATTTTAATTCAACCTTTTGTTGTTATAGAGGTTCGTTTGAGTTGATTATGTTGCAATGCTTCAATGATGTTGTGTGTTTTTGTTGTTATTATTTTGTTTCATTGAAATGTAAATAAAGTTTGTTCCATGCCTTTCATTTTTTTTTAATTGTGAAGGGATATGAGTGCTCACAGAGCATTAGTATGTGATGGCTTTTGAAATTCTTCTATCAATACCCATTTATTTCTCAATGAGAATATAACATGCACCAACATTCAATCTATTAAACATGGAAATGAAACAAAACCAAGTCAAATGTTCATGCCAAAATCATTAAATATAATAATGATGCACATGTTTGCAAATTGAATCTCCTATAAAATTTTGGACACACAATTCCTAGGCTAATAGCAAGGGAAAGTGGTTGTGTGTATCAATGAATCCCCAATTAAAATGAATTAATGGAAGAAGTATAATGGGCTTCATTTTTAGTTTACATTCTCCCAAGATTTGACCATAATCAATGAGGTCAAAATAATGAATATGTGGGTTTTATTGCAATACACCTTTAATTTGTTATTGTTGTTTATGATATTTGTTTATATCTTCATATTTGTCAAATGATCTCAGAGTCAAACAAAATATAAGAAAAGGTGTAATTGGGGATTTTTGGGGTTGGAGAAGGGATGGGGTAAACATCACTTTGATATCCTAAACTTTCCAAACACAATATATATAGATTCCCTTGAGATGAATTTTTTACATTATCATGTTTTCTATTTATATATCATCCATGTTGTCACAAGAATTAAAATTATAGAATGTGAAAAATTTATATTTGCAATTTCATAGTTGGGATATCAAAATAGGAATAAGGATTGCCATGTGTCTTATGTTTTGAATCATGAGGCAAAATCAATGTTTTGAAGTGTTAAACCATGAAAGGTGGATAATGTGTGTTTAATTCCTTCAACCAAAAAATGGGAGAATAGGTGGTAAAAATAAATTGAACAAACTTTAAATGTCTTGTTGAAGTAAACATTTAGGACCCCACAACATTCTAGAATGATAGTCTATCATTTGAAGTGCCAAAATTTTAATAAAAACATCAAATATTGTCCTCATTTAATCCACATATCCTTTATTTCTTTCCAACCCTTTGGAATGCAACTTAATTATTAAAAAAATTAGTATGATTGTCCTTATTAATGTAGTTTTTTAATGAAAAAAATAGAGATTTTAACATCAATTCCATGTAATTTAATGTTGTATAACTCTAAAAATTTATGTCAACATGTAAAACATATTTTATTTTATTCTTGGCAAAAATATAAAGCAATTTGAACAAATATTACTATTCCTAATTTTTTTTGATAAAACTACGCACTAGAACACAATTCTTAAGTCATGTTAAAGGACACATAAAGACATGTTAAAATCATCTAAATCACAAACAATCACAACCATTTTGATCAAAGAAATATGTTATATATAAAGAACTATGCAAAACCAACAAACAAATAATTTGGTGAACTAATCATTCATAATAATATCTTAACATTAATTTTGGGGTGAAATAGTCCTTTTATGCACCCCAACTTTAATTGCTCCCAAATTTAAATTAATGTTAATTTGATTAATGGAGGAAATTTAAAGGTCAACTTAAAAATTTGCAAAGGACGTAATTTTATTACTTACAACGCTTGAAAAAATGACAATGTACATTAAAGAAGATTATCAAACATGAATACATTTAAGCAATACAAAACTTACAAACATATATTCCTACCCTCTCTTGACTAAATACATAAATCATGCATGATTTTGTTAGATTTTTACAACCAGTTCTATAAATAATTTTCTAATTTTCCTTCAAAATTGGGCACATGCAAACTAGAGTGGACCAAAAATGACATGATACAATTCTATAAAAGTAATTTTGTTTGGTGTATTTTTATAGTGTGATAATTAACCTAGAATTATTTTTTTCAAATTATTTTTAAGGGCCACCATTTAATGCATCCCAAAGTACAATGTTGATGAAAAGAATTATAAAAATTCCACAAAGATCATGTTGTAGAAGACTTAAGTGTTTTGCTTAGTTTTAGTGTTTATAAAAATCCATTAAAATTCATTTCATATTCATTTATGGTTCAATTACATGTAATTAAATTTTGGATAGAAAACAAGTGTTGTTCATTGAAGATTTTTTTATTTAATAAATCTATATGCATAATTTGTTATAAATTTATTCTTCCTTAATGATTATATTTGGAAACTGGGTTTTAATAAATGTGTGTTCTAATTTATAAGTTTAGTCTTTGAACTTGGGAGGCTGCAAAATCAATTGCCTTTATATAAGATTTTTATGGACATTCTAGTATCTAAATACCCAGTTAAGACTTTTTAGCATTTAAAAAAAAATCTATAATTGTTTTGCAAGCCTCAATGTTTTTAAAAACCATCTTAGACTATTCAATTATTAAAAATAAATTGTAATTAATTAAAAAGTTGTCACCACTATTTGTGTGAAATTACTTAATGAAGATAATGCATAATAATTTTTAGTCCAATGGTTGTGCTCCACATGACAAAGAACTCCTAGTATTTTCTAATTGTGTGTAACACATGGGTACATCCATCCCCACAACTATAGCTAAATAGATAATCACTAGGTATGTGTGTAGTTTTTCCTTTCAAATTATCATTGATTATGATGTTATTTATGTTTTATATCATTATTGTTCATGTCCATTTGAAGATTGACAAGACTTTTGAAAGTTTGCATTTTTCAATCTCTACTAATTTAAAATTATATTTATTAATGCACTTTAAATTAAGGGGCATTTGAGTTAATACACAAGGCCATTATTGAGTCTACCCACATTATGCTACCAATTTTGTTAAATGTATATTTTGCAAATTGCTTTTGATTTTGCATTTGATAATATAATAATTTAATAAAAAGAAAAAAAATTGACCAAATCGTTGAAAATATCCTAAGTCATAAGCCTTGTCAATAAGAATCATGGGTTGGATTAATAGTGACCTAACAACCTACCTTTGTCAAGTTCAATTAAACATGAGTTGGGGAAGGTTACTTAAGGTTGTTGATATGATATTAATAACTAATAGGTAATAAAATAACTTTGACAATCTAAGTTGCAAGAGAATAAACAAGGTGCACATAGAAATAATTTAGGGAATTTGAACATCAATTGATAATTTTAACAATATCAATAATCAATTTTCAATGTTGGATAGGAATAGGTTAGAGGGAATGTTTTAAACGTTATTTTGATGTAGTTGGACAAGAAAGGGGAAAGGTTCTTCCATTGTTTAACAAGTGACATTTGATGTCAAATAAAACATGTTTTTATTAAATGGGTGGTGTGCCACTCAAATACTTAATATTGTTGTTTGTTGAGGAATAGAATTATAAAAGTACATAAGATAAAAGGAAAATGTAATGTTCTAAGTGACAAAGCATTGGTTTTTAGTAACAAGCCAAGGTTTAACAAACAACCCTTGGTCAAATCAACAACTAGCCAAGTTAACAAAGACAAAAGCAATTACAATTGGTTAGAATATTCATAATCATGGATTTATGTAAGAAAATACCCATATTCAAAACCATACATGTTTTGGCACTCATGTAAAAAGGTTTAAAATAAATTTGACTTTAACCCTACATTTTGTTAGTTGTATTAATTAGATGGGGTGCATTTGAAGTTCCTTTTCTTTTTCAACTAACCAATTTGATTGGCTATCACAAGAAAAATAAAAAAGATTGAAACTTTAGAAACTCCCCAAAATATATGGGTTTCTATGTGAAGATGTAGTGCCTCCTTTTTGGCCCAACTATATAGGTGAAAAAGTAAGAACCTTGGGCAAACCAAATGAGATCAAATTGAGGATTTTTGGCATGTGGTAAAAATGCACATTTTAGGAATGGTAGGTGTGTTGCAAAAATATATTTCAAATGGAAAACCCCCTTAAGTTGGAAGGCCATAACTTCCATGTGTGACATTATTTAATGGAATTAGATGATTCAAAAGCCTATTGGAACACCCAAAGATGATTTACATACTATTTTTAGGTTCCATTATTAATGAGCATTAACCATGATGTTATCATCTTTTGATACAATAAGTGTTCATTCATGGGCATGTTTATCCTAGTCAAAGATGAATCAAACATTTTGATTCTTGCATTTTGACATTAGATTTGGCCTTTAAAAAGTGCTTTTAATTTTCAAAATGTGAAATTTTTCCTTCATTTAATTAATTGGATAAAAGTACTTACCTTTTTTTACCTCCAAAGGAATATTTGATAGGGTACCCAAACCCTACCCATACACCAAAAATATTAATTTTTGCATACCCAAACCATAATTTTTTGAAAAAAAATGAATGTTAATACACTAGTAGAAATTGGCCAAAATATAACAATTATATTTGCGACAAGCGACTATTAATCATTTATGACTACCTTTGGACGTTTTTGCAACTATTTTTTGTGTTAATCATATTTGTGATTATTTTGATTTCATGTTTCCATGTGAACAACATTTAATTTGGTTTTCATCCAAGAAGAACTTATGTCCCATTAGCTGCAAATGTGACCAATGTAATCATAGCCCTATGAGTATACAAAGGTGTATTTTGTGTATTGTAAAGGATATATTTGAGTATATTAGGATTTACAATGTATATTTTGAATGCATATGAACAATATTATTACATGTGTATTCAAGTATTATTATTAAAATAAATGGCCTCCATATTATGGTTACACTAAGTGTATATTTTGAATAATATTAAAAAAATTTGTACAATACGCATTAAATATATTGCGGCCATATTACAAGTTTATTCAAATTATATTATTATACTCCTTCAAATTATTACAAACGACATTTACAGTTATTATATTAGATTATTGATTACATTATAATAAAAATTAATTTTTCATATTTTTAAAATAATAATATTCTACTACATAATGATGATAGTGATGATGATGACATTAATATGACAGGAAAAATAAAAATATAGTTACTGCAATTATGTATATATATACTTTTTATTTTATTTTATAATAATTAATGTACTGATTACTAAGGAAATCTACTAAATTATTATATAAATGCAGAAATTATTTTCAAAGCACAAATATACTTATTAAAGTTATAAATTATTTTTAATATAATAGTTCATAATTAATTGTAATGAGTGAAATAATAATATGAATAGTAAAAATAGAATAGCTAGTTTTGGTTACCAACTAGCTACAATAATAATTCAGTTAATATTTTAAATATTTTAAAATATTTATATGTTATATTTACTATTAGCTATTTTAAAATGAAAAAAATAATGGGAATAATTATAATAAAATAGTTTGTCTAGGTATTAGTTATATTGTTAGAGTTTAAAATTTTAGTACTTAATTTTTGTAATTAATCATTAATTAGTCAATAAATCATTGTAATTAATGTATAATTAAAATTACATGTTCACTACTATTTATTTTATTTAAATTTAAATTTTTTAAATAATTATATAATAATCTAATTAATTAAGTAATCATGTAATCATGTAATTAAAAAAAATTATTGATGATTATTACTATAAGTAATTAATTAGTTGGATAGTTTGTTAGTTAATTGATTAGTTTCTAGTTTAGTTGTTAATTAATTTATTAGTAGGTTTATTAATTTACTAATTAACTAGTTAGTTAGTCAATCAGTTAGTTAGTTAATTAGTTAATCAAATACCTACTCAATTATATAATTTTAAAAAATTAAAATGGGGATTAAAATATGGGATAAACTTTTTAATTGCAAACTACTTGCAACTAATAAGTTTATCCCATATGTTTTGGCTTTCAAATTCATCTTGAAAATTGTATAAACAAGGTGTTTTGTTTTACATTTTCATATGAAAAAACATGGGCATAAAGGATGAGCCAAAAAAAAATGTTTAACTCAAAAATATATAAATATTCATGTATTTACACCTAATTATCTACCTACCTACCTACCTCAACCTACATACTTAAATATCGATTTAAATTTATTTTGGACAAATTCAATTTATATGCCACATGGAACTTTCTATGGCACCAAATGTCACAATTAAAAATCATCCAAACATAAAAACTAGACATTTTTAATTATTTCAAAATTATAGTAAGAAATTTGAAATTATTAAAATTTGAGACATGTGATAACACATAACTTGTTCCATTGTTCACCAAAAAAGTCACATCCTAGTTGGAAGTGACAATACATATATGACCAATCAAAGGATGACCCAAGTTGACACATTTGTGATGGAAAGAACACAAAAATCAAACCTAGAATGATTTTTTTGCTCGATTGGAATTGAACTAGAAGTGTAACAAAATATCTTGAAAATAAAAACAAGACTTTCAGATTTCATTTGATTTTTTAAATTGATGAATAGGCTAAATTTTATAGTTAAATATTTGTATTAATTAGTTGTTGAACTCCATACCTACATAGACCCTTGTTTTAATTTGTTACAAAATTTTGTACTCATACAATCTCTATTGTACATGGAACCAAACCTGATTTTTGAACCAAGCCCAAAGGTTTTTGCTTTGACAAAATGTGTTAAAATCAAAATCAAAGGGTTTAAAAATGGGGAAAATCAAGTTCAAACCACCACTTAATCTTGTGAGAACTTCAAAATAATTTTTAGTGTCATAATTGAGACCAAAGGTTCTCTTTTTTTTTAATCACACAACATTAGTAAGCATTATAAAAGACATGATGCAAAAATAATTTGTGCAAAAGAATGCAATGTTTTAATTTGAATAGTTACAAAAGAGATAATGCACTTTCTTTCAACTTGTGAGAATGGAGGTAGAAAACTATTTAAACAAAATGTTTGAGGGAGTGTTAAGAACTTAGAAAACAAAATGACGCAAGAAATAAATGGTTTTCTTTAGTTGGGTACATGGTATTCATGTTAATAGGAGAAGAAAACCCAAAGGCCTTTATTCTTGTGGGTAATAAACATGCAAAACATTATAGTCAATATTATTGTTGGACAATTTACAAACCATTGTTACTAATTTTGCAACTATCTTGTGATAATTAAGTAGATCACCTACAATAAAAGTGTAATTAAAGGTAGGTTAATGGTCACCTCCACCAAGGGTATGGTGAAATCTTCATTTAAAATTTTTTTTACACCATTTGAATGTGGCATTTGAGAGTTAAAAACAAATGATGGTTGCACAAAAGGCTAATTTTGACAATAGTTTCTGAAAATGGCTTGGAAGGGCAACATGAAGTTGATGAATGAACTTTGGAGGCACAAGAAAAATGTCATGGCCACAAAAGTTATGAAAACAAAGGGATTTCCAAAGTACACAAAAACCAAAACAAATTATGAAAAAAAGGGCTTAAATTTAAATCCAAACATAAAACATGAAAATCAAAAATAAAAACATGAAATGAATAAAACAAGTTCAAAAACAATTATTTTGGATCTAATATATGAAAACATGAACAAGAAATGAAATGGCCAAAGCTATATTGCAAAATTTTATTTCAAATTAATGTTGAATAAATTGAAAATAATGAGGACTTTTATTTTTATTTATATCCTTTTGGGGACCTAGTTTGAAGAAGCTTCCATGGAAGCTTTCATATGACCACCATCCAAAAACCTTATTGATTGAACTTTTAAAAATTATATAAGGAACAAATGAATTACAAGTTATGAATGAAAAGTAAATGATGATTAAAAAATTATTCATTGAATGAAAACTTATTTATTATGGATGAAATTCATTATGATGATGTTGGTGATACTGGTTAATGTTGACATTCATAACAAAATAGGCATTTAAGGTTGGGAAGGAAACTTGTAAATTTATTTTTAAATTGATTTGTTAAAAACCTTTGAACAATAATTTACACTAATCACCTTAATCAAATTTTTACCCTTAGTACCACTTGACAAACTTCATTTTTTCATATTGTTTACAATAAATTCAATGGTTCAATAGGTGTTCACATTTTTTGAAAGGCACACGGCAATGAATGTGCATAATGGAGTGGTGAAATACACAATGCCTTCACCTCCACATCACAAACTTCATGAGCCATGATTTGGCAATAATAGTCATATGCAAAATCTACTTTTTGTAGGTTCATATGGAATAAGCATGGATGTCATTCATCTACTTGTATTGTTTGATGTCATGTGCATTGTTTAGACACGAATGTCATATGCCTATTCATATTGTTTAAACACGGATGTTATATGTACATTTGTGTTGTTTAAACCCGAAAGTTGTGCACATGACTTCCGTGTTTAAATAATGCACAACATTCATGTTTAAACAATATGAACCTATGAAATAACAAATTACACATAGATTTGGAATGAACCCACAAAACCTATAACTTTGTGATGCATTCTTCATGAAATTAATTTCCATTTGATTTATGAGCAGTTGTATGAAAATCTTTTCTTTCACCCATCGAACCTTTTCTTAATGTGTTAACACTCTCCTTTCCAAAAAAAGGTTTGCAAGCTTGTGAATATTATTGTTGTTGACCTAAATGAACAAACCTTGTTGCCCCCTTCAACTTTCATAAGAGGTTTTGTACTTCAGTTCACTAATGGAATGAAAAAAAATTACCTTGATCAACATTTAGACCATTAATTTTTCTTGCCGGCAATAAAAAAATTCAATTTTTTGCATCAACATGCAAATGTTTAAATAAAAATCTACTAACAAAAATTGAAACAAAAAAAGTTCAAAGGTTCCTCTTTCATTAAATGATAATCTTTTTCAAAGAATAAGTCTCAAGGTGCTCCAAAAGATGCAATGTTGTCAACTTTAAATTGTAGATTCTAAAGCACAATGGGGTTGTAATTTGCATCTCAACTTACACCCCTTGTAGATGTTACTTGCCTTTTCACTTCAAATTTTTACTTGTCATTTGTAGTTGATTAAATATGTTATGAATGTTGGCAAATCAAACTAAAGCTTCCATTTTCAGAAGCTTTTGGAAAATTAATTATGGTCTTGGGGTTTTTTTTCATTTCCTTTTAATTCTTCTTTGTTGTAATAGTGTTTTATTGCACTAAGGTTTGGCACATAAAAATATGCAAAACATTATAAAAAAAATTTAGTATATTTGAAAGGCATTTGACATGCTTGAAAAATTATGTTTTTTCAAATTTTCATCAAAGTTTGACTTGAAAAATATGGTTTTGACGAAACAAAGGACTTTTCATGGGAAAATTGCCCAAATTTGCTAAATTTCAAAATTTTAAATTCCAATTGTCAAAATCTTGTGATAATTTCTTGAAGGTAGCTACAAATATAGAACAAGTTTTTTTTTTCTACCTTCATATATATTATGTAACCAAACTTGGGAAAATTATTTTATGGATGATGACCATTTTGATGACATCACAAAATCCTTAAAAGAAATCATATGCTTGAACATTTGTCTTAAAAAAAGGAAGGACCTTACATCTTTTCTTTAAAAAACATCCTACATCCCATTTTTAAGGTTGGTTTACATCGACGGATAATTGAATCATTAAATTGTTGATAACCCAACACTATTCATATATATGCATAATCATTAGGAAATAGGTGATGTGGATTCCTATATGGCATTGTTTATCAATATAATATAAAACAATGGTAAAAGTAGCAGTGCACTAATAATAAATCGTCAGTCATGGATTCCCACCCATTTGTAGCTCTATTTATAATGGTAAATTAAAATTTTGAAAATTAAAATGTTAAATTAACATCGTGATAATTGAAAAAAAATTGTTGCTACATTACAACATACATATATCTTGTTTTGTGAAGCTTTGGGGTGATGGTGTCATTCCTTCAAAGTTTTTCACAAATAAGAACATGCTCAAAAGTAGGAAGAAATTCACAACTAAAAGTGCAAGCAAGAACATATTTATAGATTAAAATACAAAAATGATTACAAATAGGAGTGCAATTATAAGCCAAAGCACAAATAAGAGAGCAATCACAAGTTGAATTAGTAGCAAAAGCATGTTCGTAAGTAGGGAGATCAACATGTGATTCACGAAAAACTCACAATGGTAGTAAAATGAGGCATTGCGGTGGAGACAATGAATCTATAGGTATTCATCAACATTGCAACTAAATTGATATAAAATTGTTTGCACTCATTTCATGTAAGCATGCAGAACACGTGGTTCTAAAACAACTCGTAGATCTTCAAGCACAAATGATCCCTTTTGTGCAATGTTCAAACAAGGTTGATAAACACTTGGAGTAAAATACCAAAAAACAGTTTGCAAGGGATGGCACTATGTGCAAAGATAAGTGGAATTCCTTAAATTTTAATTACAAAAAACTTATTGATTATCATAAGGGAATTAGAAATCATACTTACTTTTGGGATCTATCCTTTAATATGTGTGTGTGTGTGTGCCATTTCAATTCAATAAAAAATTCTCTGAATTGATTGAAGCATTTTAGGGGGAAAGGAGTGTCATTATGCCATTACATTTTAGAAACATTAATGTAGAAAATGATGAACTCCATGGACTAGTACATGCAATGCCAAAATCACAGGATGAAAATGAAGATTTCAAGTCACAAGACAATTTGAATGATTCCCAAAATCTAGTTGCAAACAATCATGACAATAATTATGGCACATGACATGCAACTTTCATCAACTTATTTGATTAAAAGACAAAATTGTTGTTAAACAGTACTCATAGGCCTCCTATCATCAATCTTGGTGAGTCTCCTACAACACCTTACACATGAAAATATTATAATGAAAAGAAAATGTTTTTCTTTTCCACTTGTCATTAAGTCTATTTATAGAAACAACAAGGTTTTGATGGATGCAATGGAAAAAAATGATTTCATGCAAATTGAAATTGAATAGCTTTGTTCCAAAATTTAGAATTGCAATTTCAAGGAACACTTACATTATCGCAAAGTAAGATATAAAAGAGTGCACCAAATGAGCAAGAATTTGGTAAATGTCCTTTCAAACTTGAACATGGCTCTATGCCATGCATTCATCATTGATTAGAAACTCATGCCTCCACCAACTATCTTACTTGATTATTTAGATGAGGAAAAAAAATGATGCAAAATGATTTCATGAAGTGTTTTAGATTATACGATGTAACATTAGAAGAACTTGCAAAACATTGATGAAGATCATGATTGCATTTGAATCACAACTAGTAGATTTGTTCAATTCAATTTGACAAAACCACCATTGCTTTACATTTTAGTTTTTGATGTTCTGCACACCATATCAATTGATCAAGGATCAAAAGAAATAAAGCTACATGTGTTTCTTTAACCACATCTACAATTTAGTAATATTTGATTCCCTAGATACTATTGTAATGCAATCATCTAATTCACCCTTGAAATTTCATCCTGTTGCATTTCAATGTTAAGCCCATTTACATAATTGATTTGATTTGTAAACTATTGTGTAACACCATGTTTCATTTCTCCCACATTTTCTACCTCCAATTGGAGCATTAGCTCATCAATGTCTACATCCTTACCACTCAAAATCATATTATGTAAGATAGAACAATAGATAACAACATCCGAGCAAAACTTGACATGCAAATTGGATTTGATCATTAACTCTCAACACATTTTTTCTTGAGTATATTGAAAGTATTCCCAATTATAACTTGAGCATGAAAAAGCTATTTATTGTAGAGTGTTTCCAAAATAAAATGTCTAGCCCTTGTTTGTTTATGTGGTACCATCAACCATAGAAGCAATGGATATCCTTTGTTTCTTATCATAGATGGTTTGATTCCATTATGCAAATTGCTATCACTGAATAAATTTCCCCATGTAACCTTGAGATAGATTAAAAATAGGCGTAGACCCCTTGCATCATTCATTGACCCCAACATCCCCATGAAAACATCAAGAAATTGTTTCCTATGATCAATGATGGTTTGTTGTTGCATATGTAAGCTTTGAATTTGAAAGAATAATAACTTGCTACAAAAACATTTGATTTCAACTTTTGGATATGGATTTGAACAACATTTATGGCACCTTGCATACCTTGTAGACTTGACAAGTGCTTCAACCCCTCCATGATTTGTAGTACATTTTCACCTTAAGGCCACCCAGTTGGATTATCAAAAACTTCATTGATTCCATGTACAAATTCACAAAACACTAATGGATTGTTGATTTTCCTATATCAAAAAATTCATTACATTGTAAATATTTTAATGCATGAGCTAATTTTACAATGCACAAGTTATTATGATGCTCAATGGAAGTACACACCTATAATTTGTATCTTTTTTTGCATTTTTTGTTTCAATCTTTCAATTGGTTGTCTCACAAATTTTTAACTAACTTGAGAATGTTCAATCCACCTTTTGTCATCATATGGAATCATAAGAAAATGAGAATACCAAGTAGTTGATGTAGCCTTAACCCAATCACTAAGTTTTTAACTTAACAACAATTCATAAACACAATAGATCCTATAGCTATGCAAAATCAAAACTTTACCCATTGTTTCAAACATGAACCTACAATCAATATTTATGTTGACATCAAAAGGAATTGACTGTAGTTTTCATGTAGGAAATCAAACAAGTTAAACCAAAATTCATTGTGAAAATGAACAAGAATCAACAAATCTTGTGCTTGAATAATAAGTTGAAAAAATAACACAAGTAGAATGATTTGTAGTGGTTTCATCATGTTGAGCAAAGATTAAATGAAAGGTGAAAACACATTACAATGTAAACAATTTTAGGGAAAATTGGGATTACATATAATATAAAAGTAGTAACACATAAGATTTCGGTCACTTTGAATTTTTTTAAAGATCACATGTAGTTAATTTGAACTTCAAACATAAAATAAGTTATTAAACCCATCAATATGCAATTGATTGGTAGTTCTATCATTGTGTAAAAATACACCAATAATTTTGCAAACATTAATTTAAAATGTTTTTCATTTTATAACATATTACCATTTTTTATTAATTGTGAAAATTTATTATTTTTATGTAAAACGATTAAAAAAACACTTAGCCCATCTACATTTTCAATGGAAGAACATTTCACAATTTTAAAAAATTACAATTTTCATCATTATTATAACATAATATAATATAAAATGTTCTTAAAACATTTGATATGAATTTCACAATTTGAAAAGAAATTAAGAATTTTAATGAAGAAGATTCTTTTTTGAATGGTTGTTTTTTTACATGTGAAAAATTTCACAGATAAATTGTTGTAACCCCACTTTGGCCAAGTGTGAGGATGAAACTCACACTCCCAAAGTTGGGGACTTGGAGTCCTCTGGGACTCTCGAACCTTTAGAGCTCGATAGCAGGCATCAAAACACCTCGCATTGGGGTGTTCTTTATATCAATGGAAAGTTCTTGAAGTGTTGATGTTCAAAATGGCCTCGCATGAGCCATTTGGACATCTATAGTTCAAGTTATGGGCAAAAGAAGGGCCGGGAGTCAAACTGGCAGTTTGACTCCCGACCACTAGAAGTCGAGAATCGACCCCTTCCCGACATCTACAGATAGAGTGCGATGGGGAATTGGAAAACTCTCGAGGAGAGCTACAACTTTGGTTCAGACCTCACTCCAATCGGAGGTTAGAGCCAAGAGTTGTGGGTGTCCAAAGTCCCGGGAGTCCAACCCGGGATAGCTTCGGGACTCCTCTTTGGGAGTCCCGGGAAAATATGTCATTCGGATGTGGCTCCCGCAGGGAGCTACAGAGAATACTATATGGGGGAAGGTGGTGGCTTCCCCCGAGTCCGGGGCGTGGTGAGTCAAGTGTGTCAAAGTGTCCGTGGCTTGTCCCAACACCCAAGGGTGTTTCCGAATGTGAACTAACCTTTTTGTGGTTGGTTTTGGATGCAGATTCAAGCTTGATAATCTAGTCCCTCTGCCTAGTCTAATCCCAAGACTTCTAACATGTCCCTCTACCTTTTCTAGTGCTGGAAGTCGGGAGCGACCCTCAAGTCCCAACTTTCCGCAATTCTACATAGTTGGACCCTCAAGTGGGTCCAACAAGGGACTTAGGAGTGTGTCATAAATTACCCTTAAATTTAATCCTTTGTAGTTTTTTTTCACAATTGCAACATTGTGACAAGGCTGTTACAAAGTGAAAATGTATTTCAATAAATAATTAATTTATTCATATTTGCTTCAATTTCATAATACAATGAGATATTGGGATGTAAACCATCATTAATTGCAAATTTTAATTACAAAATGTTTTTCAAACATTCACCATAATATATCAAAGTTCATAGGTATTGAAAAATGTTAAATTGTGACATTTTTTTGTTTACACCATAGTGTGCATTCACCTATATCAAAACAAAGAGACTTCAACAAGAAAAAAGAAAAAAAATTCAATGTTGTATGGAACAATACTGAATCACAAAACCCTATAAACAAAGGCAAAACAAAAAAAATGAGAAAATGCTTCATGTAAAAAAAAGATGAAACTTCTTGCAGGCAAATAAGCAACCAAATGACAATGACAAAACACACAATGAAGCTTGGAGAAAGAACAAAGCTTCCTACAAACAAATAAGCAACAAAATAATAATGACAAAACATAGAATGAAATTCGAAAAAAGAACAAAACTTCGTACAAATAAATAAACAACAAAATGACAATGAAAAAACACATCATGAAGCTCAAGAAACAAAACTTCATGTAAATAAATAAGCAACAAAATGATGATGAAGAAACATATAATGAAACTTGAAAAAAGAATGAAACTTCCTACAAACTAATAAGCAGCAAAATGATGATGAAAAAACACAAAATGAAACTTGGAACAAGAATGAAGCTCAAAAAAAGTTGCAAAAACAAAAAAAAATGCAAAGTGCAAAAGTGTAAAGACTGGTGGCATGAAAAGGTTGTGGTGATTGGTGCTGTTTATCACAAAGAAATCAGCATGAAAAGAGATAGTGTGTTGAGGAGTTTGTTGTGATTATTAGCACTATGTGTGAACCAAGATAGAGTTTTGTCTAGAAAATTAGGTTAGGTTGTTAGTGAGTCATGCTAGTGATGTCGAAAGCCAGTTGACATTAGACGTTAGGGCCTATCACAGCAGAAGCATATCCATAGGTCTGAACCGACCTATGGAGTGTAAGATACCTCCCACTCATAAGGAGTAAGCATAAGAACCCGGCTTATGATCAGGTATGTTTAGGTTCATGATGACTTTTGCCTCATGCTTTTACAATGGATAAAATTCCAAGGGTGGGGACGTTCCCAAATGGGAGGCCTGACTTGTGATCTCAGATCTATACATCGCCTCATCCTAAACTCCTTGTTTTGGGAGTGCCCCTCTTACACCCTGCAGCTTTACCCTACACATATTGATGATAAGAGACAAATACTTCACATGGGGACTGGCTGACACCTGGTTAGGAAGCTCTCTCTCCCTGGCAACAACAAATACCAAAAAGAAAAATGGACCAAAACAAGGTGAGATGGCTCTCCAACAATAAACACCAGAAAAGAATGAGCAGAGAAAGGACAAGATGATGATGATGCCAATCTAACTTTTATGTAAAAGGCTGGCGTGACAGTGCAAGGGCTAGTCCGAAATGGCATCAAGACAAGATTGCATGATTGATTTGTGAATGGAAAATTTGAACCTTACTCAAAATTAATGAAGGACAAGAAGAAACTAATTCCCTCCTTTGTGTTAGTTAGTTGTGTGTGCACAACCAATGTTTTTCTCTTGTTTGCAAGGAGTCACTTTGATTGGCCCATCACAATGTTTTTTGAAACATTGGGCACTCCCCCAAAAAAAAAGGTGTAGAGACACTTGCTTCACTATGGCCCACCTTTATAGATTATGAAAGTTCACTTTCGACAAAATTATGGGATAAAGCATGGTGCTATCAGGAACATCTTGGGGAACCTGTGATAAAATTCATTGAGAACTTGTGGGAACATGATGCGAACACCAAAACTCAAAAACATTGAACCCACACCTCTTACATGGTCCCCCCCCCCTTGCCTCTATCCTCTGTTTTGGGGAGGGAAGTATTTAGGCTTTTATGCTTGGGAGTGTCCCATGTTCCAGAAATATTGACTGTGAGCCAATGAAATGGCTCTTTATGACAAATGAAACTACGGGCACAACCCCTCACTAATAGAAGCACGAATAAGTACTCCCAGTTTATAATGGGGGTTTGATTTTTGTGTCCCAATATTTTCCCCAAGTTCCCAATGTGTTCCTTACAAAACTTCCATATATATAAGTCGTAAAAAGAGGTTGGGGTGGGGGATGCTCCAAAAGGCGACTTCTATAAATAAAAAATTAAAAACTGTGGGTGCACCCCTCACTAATTCCAGTGACGATGATTTCATCGGACCTAGTTTAGGTGAGATAACCTATAGTCTTAGGTCATACAAAAAGACAATTCCAAACTGTGAATTTATTAAAGGTCGATTCCAAACCAATTTGTTTTTTTAAAAAACATTTTACAAGTTGTAATGTTTCAAAATGTCCTTATGCATCCTAAGATATCAAAGAAAAACAAATCTTTTTATTGAAATCTTTATGTCTTTTCAAATGTTTTTTTGAATATTTGTGTGTTTCCAATTTCATACACATTTTACATGTAATTTCATACAAATATAAATATGTGTTATTTCATTTGAATATGTTGAGATTATTTCAAAAGATTAACATGTTCTTTTTTCTGACATTAAGCTAGTTTTCAATAAAAATTTCTCTCTTAAATACCTAATTCAAGTACTTAATCCTCACTTGCTTAGCTGATTTCCTATTTATCCACTTTAATTGCTTCTAAAATTTCAATAAATTAAAAACAAGGGTGGCTAATTAAATCTTCCCTTGTATGATAATTGGGCAATATTTTCTACAAATTGAATCTTATATATATATATATATATCAAAATAACAAAGTTTTCAAATGTAAACAACCCTTATTTCTTTTTTTCATTTCATTGTCACTGGTAGTGCATAGAACATGGAGCCCAAGTTAATAGAAACATGAATAAGTACCCCCTAGGCAATACCATCCTTATACCACTACAAGACTAATAGGGACCTGAGATAATATCAGCGGTCTACCAGTTTTATACCAGTCTCAACAGTAGGTTTATAGCCACCAAATACTGGGCGAAAATCAGCCTTGAGAGCCAATCTGAGTCTAATAGCAGGGTGATGTGAAAGTGCTAAGAATGAAGCAATACCCGGACCAGGTTAGGGACATACCAGTAACACTTGGGGTACTTATAATTTGCCCTAGATGGGGAGTTGCAGTTTTTGACAAAACAGTCACAGACAGACAACAGAATTTGCAAATTTGGAGTTTTTCAAAAACAAAAACAATTAATTAGTTAATATTAGGAGATGTTTAAGAAAATTTGTGGGCGTTTGTCAACGAATTTGTGATTGTGTGTGCGTGTTTTATAAGAGTTGGATTTGGGGGTCCCACTTTGAAGAAGAGGAGTGTTTTGTGGTTGGACAGATGCTATGCTTTTGGAGGTTCTGTCTCTGTGTGTCTGTCCCTTGACCCAACTCTTGCTCCCAAAAAGCAGCACCAAATATCGTGCCTTGAAAGCACAGGAAGTGACTCTTTGAGAGAGAGAGAGAGAGAGAGAATTGGGGAGATGTGATCTGACGCCCTTGCTTGATTTGCACGAGAAAGAAATTTGGCTACTTTTCTTCTTTCATGGGTTTCATAGATCTGCGGCCTCGTCACCAACAAATGGAAAGGAACAATAAGGGGTTTTAGCTCTCCTGCATGTTAGCTTTCATTTGGAGCAGGAGCAGTAATTTTGTTGTTGTTTCTGTTGTTATTGTTATTGATGGGTTGAAATTATTGTTATTTTTTGTGTGAGTATAAATAGTACAGGAAGAAGATTGAAAGAAAAATTGTGTCTTGGGTGTTTTGGAATTTTGTTGTTGTCAAAAAGGCTTAGGTTTGCTTGATTTGCGGGAGTTGTTTCCGTGTTCCAGACTTAGTAAGATTGTATATCTGCTGACGCTGGTTTCGATTCTAGCGAGACCAGAAAAAAGAACTAGATATCGACGAGATTTCCGGGGCGTTTTGCTTCATTCGCCAAGTCTTTGATGGCTGATTTGTAGTAGAGACGAACGAGTGGTGGCGACCAACAAACCATATTTGGTGGGTGTGGGTGAATTTCACATTTTTCCGAGGTTTGCAGCACTTTGGAGCACGACACTATGTTTTTTCAACGAGGGTTTTAGTGGGGGTGTGTGTGTCCAGCATCTTCGAGTACGAGAGTTTCAAACAGTAGTTTCAGATAACAGTGTGAAATGCAACCCTTGAGGTAGAGATTTTTCAGTTTTCTTCTGCCTCGCTGAGCTTGGCAGGTTTGTTGACAATTTGGTGTCTGCAGTGGAGCTTTGATTACAGACTCTTGCTACTCCATCCACTCTCTTCCGGCTTCTAGTCTGCAGTATACATCACAGCTATCAGGACAAGGTGGACTGTGGAGACTTCATTCAATCATAGGTGAGCTTCACAAGGGACTTGCAAACATACGCTGCATTTGATTGCCTTTGAAGATGAATCCCATGAAAGGCAATATTAAACCCTAGAAACAGGATCACATCAAGTTTACCAATCCTCAACTGCCATCAGACTGTGCTTTTGTACCTAGTTGAGATTCCATGATTCCCTGTGTTTTGCTTCTACTATGGATATACGCATCTTCTTTGAGGCAATCACCATTGTATGAGACTAGGTCATGGGTTTCCCAGATGAGCATTACCATTGCTCAAGAAGCAATGAGTGTGATAAGAGTGCATCAGCCTGGTTTGAGATTCTGTAACCATAAATGGCAGTGGTTTCTAGTATGGGTTTAGGAGGTTGTTCAGCCATGGCATCACAAACATTGAGTTGCATGTGTCTGGCAGAGCAGGTAATCTCATAAAAAGGGGGGTGGAGCCCATTTCAACAGGAATGCAAGTTGGGTGCTCAGAGGTATATAATTCGCTGCATTGAATCCCTCTCGTCCTCTTTCCACATTCTTTCACTTAGGCACACAGTCACACTGGTTACATCATCAGAATGCAAGCCAACAATTCTTTTGGTAGGTGCCTGATTTGACACCATGGAATGACTAACATGGAAAGCTGTTGGTTGATGCAAACCATTGCCAGAGCAAAGGCGCCCTTGCACATCCCCAGCGATGGCTATCCATCAGTATATGCAGAATATCCATGTGGCAAATGCAGTGACAGTGCTGTCAAGTAGATTCTAACATGATTAGATGCCCATGCCTGCAGTTCTTGCCTCTTCAATTCGTGAGAAGGCTGCTGAACTTCAGAGCACCTGAAGATGAATTCAGCTCTGATGATGAGCCAGATTCCAAACTGGCTGATGAGTTGGAAGAAATTGGAGAAGACAATGGTGAGCTTGCCTTTCTTTTGTTGTTTGACAATGTCTGAAAATTGCACTATGTAATTAGATGTCTCTTCTGTCTCATTGCAACATGCTATCCTCTTCCTACTGTAGGCTTGTTATTGCTTCCTTGCAGGTAGCCACTGGATTAAGAGTCAAAAGGATATGAATTAACAGAATGGGAAGTTAATAGACACTGAAGATAGAAGAGGAAAATGGGAAGACCCATGGGAGTTTATTAAAAGAATTGATCAAATGGGAATGGAAGTTATTGTTTTTGCAGAAAGAATTAATCAAATTATAGTGTAAAAATACAGTGCCAACAGAAATCCCTGAATCTTGTGAGGCCCAGAATAGGGGATTTACTGCTGTGTCAGAACTGCAGTCTGACAAACTCATCAACATGGCAGGTGTGTGATCAGTATCATGTATCCACTTTTGTTGTTTCCATGCAGCACTAGTTTCAGCAACACATTCATTGACTGCAGAATTACATTGGACAGTTGTTGCAAGATGGTCAATATAAGCTTAGCAGTTTCAGAATTCCAAACCCTTCTCTGTGCTTGTGGATCCAGAATCAGCCGTAGAGAATTCATCATTGAGCATGCAATCTGAGACTCCCAACCAACAGTTTGTCAGTGACCATGAATACAGGTAACCCAATCCCTGAATCATCAATCAACTCAATGCTATGATGCTTCATGAACTCTAGACCCATTGACCCTGCTGATGGAGCTTATAGACATTCCTGATTTGCTTTTAATGGCCTTATGTCCTTAAGCTTTCAGTCAAGGACCTGAAGTTTCTATCTTCTCCAGCACTGTGAAAAGGACACAACAAGTCTTGGGTTTAGGGTTTTAGAGTTTCTCTCTTGCTTTTTGTATGCTTTTACATCCAATCAGGCCACTTGTGACAGGTTTGTCTTTTCTGCAGGATTGCAGTAGGTTCATGGAATGTAGCAGGGTTACTACCTCCAGATGATATTGACTTACATGACTGGTTGGACACTACGCCACCTGCAGATATTTATGTCATTGGGTGGGTGGTTCAACATTTTCAGCCTTTCAGATACTTAAAGAATAAGTATCTTGTTTGCCTCTTCAGATGTATCGATCTTTGTTTGGCAAGCTCTGTGAACCTGTGCTAAAAGGGACAGAAGATTTGCCCTGATGCCAGACTTTCCATCTGGGCTGACACAAGTGTCTCACTGCCATGAATGGCTGCAGATTTCAAGAAATTGTACCTTTGATTGCCTGCAATGTCGTGTGTGTCGAAGATGAAGCTCCAATCCCCATCTGGGAAGGATTGATTTGTCACACTCTGAACAACAAGATGCAGGTGTGCAAGGCAAATGATCCCTTAAAAAGCTGCAAGGACCCATCAACCCTGTCTCACTGTGCTGAGTGCATTCATCATGTTCCAGAAATGTATGATGGAGAAGATGAGGTATCTGCCCTCCTGCACTCCCAACGTCTGCCAAATACTAGAGTTCTTCATCCTGAGAAAGCTCAGATCAACCACTTGTGTTCTAAGCAAAATACAAGAGGTTCGGAGGATGAGACATTACTGGCACATGCAGGAGAAGACTCCACATCAATAGAGTGGCCTCGTGGTGCTGTCAGGGAAGATGACAAGGAGTCTGCAACATTTGCACCTTCAATTTCTTCAACTAGCACTATGTTTTCTTCACCATGCAGGCAAAATCAATTCTTGCGAATCGTGAGCAAGCAAATGGTTGGCATCTACATCACAATTTGGATACGCTCAGACCTCCGGCATCATGTCCATGATATAAAAGTTTGCAGTGTTGGATGCGGAATTTTTAACTATCTTGGGAACAAGGTGGGTTTCTTTTGTGTGTGAGAGAGAGAGAGTTGGGAGGAAGGGAAAGAGTGGGCAGGGGGAGGTGAAGGGGTGTCTGGTTGTCACTGCATAGAGGAGAAGTGGAGTGTAAGAGAATGAAGGAGTTGGTGGTGAGACTGAAGGACGGGTTTTGAGTGCAGGGAGCAGTCTCAGTTAGTTTGTGCCTTCATCAAACCAGCTTTTGTTTTGTATGCACACATTTGAAATCAGGCCTTAAGGAAGGAGATGAACTTCGGCGAAATGCAGATGTTGCTGAGATTCTTCATCGGACAAAATTCCCTCGGTTGATCAAACAACCTGGGATTGAGTTGCCCAAGACAATCATGACTCATGAGTAAGTTGACATGTTTCAGTCTTCAATCAGTGCTACTCTGCTGTTGAATTTTTTTTGTGTAAAAAGCTCGATGAATCTGAAGCTGCAAAATTATGAAGTGCAAGAGACTGGGTGGGCTTTTGCTGAGGGAATTTTGTAATTTTTTGGCCCACAATTGATGATGAGCTGTACAGTCAAATCATATGGCTTGGAGATCTGAACTATCGTATTGATGCAACGGATGAAGACACATGGGCATTGGTTGACCAAGGTG
>Ga0116230_10001443_pt1 | contig 22607 bp, 20 predicted proteins | sample S1TSphfallax_3_FD_88678 | JGI IMG/M metagenome (GOLD analysis project Ga0116230, IMG submission 88678) | Host-associated microbial communities from peat moss isolated from Minnesota, USA - S1T2_Fd - Sphagnum fallax MG | ecosystem: Host-associated > Plants > Peat moss > Unclassified | place... | reverse complement strand
TTCTGATGCGCCAGCAAGGAGCCGTCGTGACCAGGGAGCTTATGGAGCAACGTCTTTACAGTTTCGAGGCGCAACTGGGCTCCAATGCCCTCGAAGTGCTGATCCATCGCTTGCGGCGCCGCCTGCAGGAGGTGGGTGCCGCCGTGGTGATCCACACCGTGCGCGGAGTCGGCTATCTGATGGCCCAGCCTCGCTGATGCGGGCCGGGCGGAGGCGACCGGAGCTGGATTGGTCGCTGTCCGCGCGGCTCGGCTGGCGGCTGGCGGCCGTCATGTTCGGCGCCATTCTGCTGGCGTCCGCGCTCGTCGCCCTCTGGACGATCGTGACGCTGCACCATCTCGACGACGAAGCCCTGCAACAGCAGGTCCGCCTCGTCTCGGGAAGCCTGCAGCGCGGCCAAGGCACCGATGCGCCGGTCACCGTGCCGGATGCTGTCACGGCGCCATTCAAAGCTTCCGACGGCGACAACCTGTTCCTGGTGTTCAGCCCGGATCGCCGGTTGCTGGCGACATCGGACACCGCCAAGGCAGAGCAGGCGGCGCCCTTCCTGCCCCGCCCGTTTCAGGACGGCTTCTTTCGCATCCCGCTCATTCCCGGTCATCGTCACGGCGTCGTGGGCTACGCCATGGCGACCGGAGGCCGATGGGTCGTCGTGCTCCAGGGACGCGAGCAGACGGCTGTGCTGGTCGACAGTCTCATGACGCGTTTCCTCCTCGGCGCCGTCTGGCTGCTTCTGCCGATCGGCTGTGTCACCGTGCTCGTCAGCCGCGCGACCCTGCGGCGTGGCTTGCGGCCGCTGGTGGAGGCTTCGGCCGCGGCGGCCAGTGTGGGGCCCAGCCGGCCCGGCGTCAGACTCCCGGTGGCCGGACTGCCGCGGGAGGTCTCGCCGCTGGTCGAGGCCGTCAACGCGGCCCTCACGCGCCTGGAACAAACCATCGAGACCCAGCGCAGTTTCATGGGACAGGCCGCGCACGGGCTGCGGACGCCGCTCGCCGTCCTGACCGCGCGGCTCGACGGCCTGCAAGACACCGAGGCGGCGGAGGCGCTGCGCCGCGATGTCGACCGGATGTCGCGTCTCGTCGGCCAGATGCTGCGCATGGCGCGGCTGGAGAGCCTGCCGCTCGATGTCACGCAGGCGGTAGACCTCCGTCTCGTCGCGGCCGAAGCCGTGGCCGACCTCGCGCCGCTCGGCCTTGGCCACGGTGTCGAACTCGCGCTGCTGGCGGAGGAGATGGTGCGCGTGCCCGGCAACCACGCGGCTCTGGTGCTCGCGGTCACCAATCTCGTCGAGAATGCCATCAGCTACGCGCCGCCCGGCAGCGTCGTCGAGGTCGAGGTCGCGTGGCCTGGAATAATCCGGGTTCTCGACCGGGGGCCCGGCGTGGCGCCCGAATACCGCGCGCGCATCCTGGAGCGGTTTGTCCGGGGGCCTAACGCGAGCGACGGCGGGGCCGGGCTGGGGCTCGCGATCGTCACGGAAATCGCGGCGGCTCATGGGGGAAAGGTGCGCGTCGACGCCCGCCCGGGGGGTGGCGCGGCCTTCGCCGTGGTCCTCGGAATGGAGACCGCGACGCCGCGGGTCGCGGCTACCGTTCGATGACGAGATCGCTGAGCGGCTTCGCGCAGCAGATCAGCACCATGCCCTGGTCGATCTCGCGCTGGCGGATGCCCCCCTGGTGCTGCATCGAAACCTCGCCCGACACCAGCTTGCTCTTGCACGTCCCGCACAGCCCGCGCGTGCAGGAGGACGGCAGGCGCATTCCCGCCGCCCGCGCCGCCGCCAGCACATGCGTATCCGCCGAAACCTCGATCGTGCGGCGGCTCTTGGTGAATTCGACCTTGTAGCTCGGCACGATGTCGGTGTTCGCGGGCGGCGCCACCGCCGCATCCGCCGGCGCCAGATCGGCGAAGTTGAAACTTTCCTCGTGGTAGCGGGTCATATCGAAACCGGCACCGCCCAGCATCGCGCGCACACCCGCCATGTACGGCGCCGGACCGCAGGCGAACACCTCCCGCTCCCGGAAATCGGGCGCCACAAGCTCCAGCATGGACAGGCTGAGCCGCCCCCGAAGGCCCGTCCAGCTCTCGGCCGGGCTGTCCCCCTCGCAGATCGGCACCGAACGGAACCCGGGCGAGCGCGCCATGATCGCCAGTTCGTCGCGAAAGATGATGTCCGCCGGGCTCCGCGCGCTGTGCAGGAACAGCACGTCCGTCTCCAGCGCGAGATCGTGAAAACTCCGCGCCATGGACATCAGCGGTGTGATCCCGCTCCCCGCCGACAGCAGCAGGTACTTGCCGTTCGCCGATGCCTGATCAACGCAGTTGAACTCGCCCATGGGACCCAGCGCCCGGATCTCGGCGCCCGGCTTGATCGTGTCGTGCATCCAGGGGCTGACGATACCGCCCGCGAAGCGCTTGGTCGTGATCGAAATGAGGTGGGGGCGCGTCGGCGAGGAGGACAGCGTGTAGCAGCGGTTGATCGCCTGCCCGTTGATCACGAGGTCGAGCGTGATGAACTGCCCCGGCTTGTAGCTGTGCCGCCGCGGCGCGCGCCCCGAGAAGACGAAGGTCTTCACGTCATGCGTCTCCTGCCGCACGGCGCGGCAGACGAGCACGTCGTCCTCCTCGGCATTCCATTCGGGCAGACGATCATCGAGTTCCGTCGCGACCCCGAGCCGCCGGGCGGAGAGGATGCGCGTTTCCGCGGCAGCCGGCGACGCCGACATCAGGCCGGGCCGCCGGCGTTGAGACCGGCCGACAGGCGCCCGAGGTACCATTTGGCGAATTTCTCCACTAGCATCTCGGTATAGGGCGAGTAGGGTCCGGGCTCGTACGCGGGCGTGCGGGCACCCGCCTGCGCGATCTCCACCAGCGCCGCGTCCTGCGCGTTGGTGGCGTTCCACACGTCCGTCAGATTCGCGACATCGTAGTCGATCCCCTCGCGCGCATCCTTGTGCACCAGCCACTTGGTCCGCACCAGAGTTGACTCGGCATCGATGGGGATCGCCGTGAAAGTCACGATATGGTCGCTCATGAAATGATGCCAGGAATTCGGCTGCGTCCAGAAGGAGAGGCCGCCGAGCTTGCTGTCCGTCAGCTGGCCCAGCAGCCGCTTGGACGCCACCCGCGTATCCAGGGTCTGGCTCTCGCCACTCTGGTCGATCGGCAGGCGCTGGGTCCGGAAACCCGTCACCCGGTCATCGAGATGGTCGACCTCCGCCGACGGGATGCCGCAACTTTCCCAGCGCGCGGTGGACTGCACCACGAGGTCCTCGTAGCGTGCCGCCTGCTGCAGTTCCACCTCATCCATCTGGCCGGGCGCGAAGCCGAACCCATAGGCGAACAGCGGGATGGTCAGCTCCGGGTGGTTGCCCGAGCAATGATAGCACTCCCGGTTGTTCTCCATCGTCAGCTTCCAGTTGCCGCGCTCGACAAGGTCGTTGGAGGCCGCGATCTTGCAGTTCCGCAGGTCATGCGGCGCGAGGTAGGGCGTCATCGCGGCCTCCATCGCGTCGATGTCGGCGGGCGCTTCCGCCGCGAGGCAGATGAAGACGAGGCCCGCTATGGAGCGGACGTGAACCGGCTTCAGCCCGAAGCAGCTGGTGTCGAAATCCGCGCCCATATGCTCGGCGTAGATGAGGCGGCCTTCGAGGTTGTAGGTCCACTGGTGGTAGCGGCAGACGATATTGCCGACCGCCCCGCTCTCCTCGTGCACCAGCTTGGCGCCGCGATGGCGGCAGACGTTGTGATAGGCGCGCAGGCCCATGTCGTCGTCGCGCAGGATGACGACCGAGTTGCGGCCGAGCGAGACCGTCACGTAGTCGCCGGGCTCCGGCACCTCGGGTTCGACGCAGACATAGATCCAGTGGCGGCCGAAGATGATCTCCATATCAGCGGCGAAGATGTCGGGGCTGGTGTAGAAGGGCGCCTCCAGGCTGAAGCCGGGCTGCCGCCGCGCGATCAGGGACCGCAGCGCGCCCACGGTCTCGTCACTCAAGCCGGTCTGTCCCAGACGCGTCATGCCCTCGATCTCCCCTTCTGGCGCTTGGGCTGCATCCTCTGCGGCTGCGTCCGCCGGACGTTGCGCCGATGCGACATCGCTTTTGCCTGAAAACGCTATTCAAATATCCGCATCGCGGCGAGATGCGCATCCTGCGGAGGCGCGGCCGGCCGAGGCGCGGCCGGCAGAGGCATGGTGGGGACGCTCGCCTCGTCATCCGCCGATGTGCTGCGCTCCCTCGCCCGGGCATCCGTTGGCGTGAAGCCGTGGAGCGCCTTGAATTTGCGCGAAAAATGCGCGCAATCCGCGAAGCCGGAATCGAGCGCGATCTCGGTGATCGAGAGATCGGTATGGTCCAGCAGCCAGCGCGCGTAGCGCAGGCGCAGGAGCCGGTAGTGCTGGGCCGGGCGCACGCCCATCACGCTCTGGAACAGCCGCTCCAGCTGGCGTGGCGAGATGGAGAGCCGCCCGGCCAGTTGCGCGATCGGCAGCGGGTCGGCGACATGCTGCTCCATCAGCAGCAGCGCCCGGCGCACGCGCTCGTCGCCCACCACCTCATCGGCGGCGGGCGGATGCGGCTGCGCCTCGCTGCCCGAGCGCACGCGGTCCAGCAGCAGGATGTGCCGCGCCTTCTGGGCGATGGCGCGCCCGAGGTGACGCTCGACCAGGAAGCTCGCGAGGTCGGCGGTGCCCGCCCCGCCCGAGCAGGTGATGCGGTTGCCGTCGACGAAGAACATGCGGTCGGCGATCACGCGGTGGTCGGGGAATTCGGACAGGAAATCCTGGTAGCAGTACCAGCTTACGCAGACGCGGCGCCCCTTCATGAGGCCCGCACGGCAGAGTATGAAGCCGCCTGTGCAGAGCCCGATCAGGGTGACCCCGTCGCGCGCGGCGGCGGCAAGGTAGGCGTTGGTCTCGTCGTCGATCTGCGGACCCGAATGGAGAAGGCCGCCGACGACCACGATGTAGTCGAAATTCTTCGGGTCGAGGAAGCCGCTGTCCCGGTTGATCTGCACCCCGCAGCTCGCGCGCGCCGCCGTCTGGCGGCTGGACATGATGGTCCAGCGACAAAGGATGCGGCGGCTGCGGTCGCCCTCGTCGGCGGCCAGGCGGAGAAAGTCGATGAACAGCGAAAACGCGGAGAGGGTGAAGTTATCGGCGAGGATGAAGCCGACGGACAGCGGCGGGCGGGCGCGCAGCCCCGCCGTCTTGCCGTCCTCCGCCATCTTGCCCCGATAGAGATCAGCCACCATGGCGGCATATTACCGTTCAGGAGGCGTTTGGCGAAGCAATAACCGCGCTATTGCCCTTGTATCCTAGACGGACAGCATGCCGATGACCGGCGTCAGCCCGGCTGCTCCTCGGTGATCACGATGAAGGTCTTGAGGACGCTGGGTCCGAAGACCGTCGATATCGCAACGTCGGCGGCATCGCGGCCGATCGCGATGAGGATACGGCCGATGCGGCGCTTGTTGTGCCGGGCGTCGAAGGTGTACCAGCGCCCGCCCAGAAAGGCCTGGAACCAGCCGCTGAAATCCATCGGCGCGACATCCGGCGGCACGCCGATATCGCCGAGATAGCCGGTGCAGTAGCGCGCCGGGATGTTCATGCAGCGGCATAGGGTGAGCGCCAGATGGGCGAAGTCGCGGCAGACGCCGATGCCTTCCTGCCAGCCCTCATAGGCCGTCCGCGTGCTCCGCGCGGCCTGATAGTCGAACTTTATATGGTTGTGGGTCCAAGCGACGATCGCCGCCACCTTGGCCCAGCCATTCGGCAAATGCCCGAATTGCGACCAGGCGAAGTCGAGCAGTTTCTCGGTCTCGCAATACCGGCTGCCAAGTAGATAGACCAACGTATCGGGCGGCAGGTCTTCCACCGCGCTCTGCGTGGCATCAGGGTTGTAGTCGTCGAGCACGCCGGGATCGCGGATCACGGTATCGGCGCGGAACGTCACCTCGCCGGCCGGGGCCAGCACACGGCTGCAGAGGTTGCCGAAGAGATCGTAATATTGATGGATCGGCAACGAGGGCGTGGAGTGGATGTAGTCGGGCGCCAGCAGGTCAGCCGCCCGCTCCGGGCGCGTATTGAGCATGAGAACCATGGGCGTCGGCTGAGGAACCTGAAACGAGATCTCGTAGCCGATCCTGATGAGCATGATGCTGTCTTTCGTATCGGGCGGGCGCGGTCGCCGCCAGGTTCCCGTAGCGTCAGGGCAGGCCCGCATATGGCGTTCGTTCCGGCCAAGTAAACCGGCGGTTTGATGATTCAGCGCAGAAGTTCGGGCAGCCCGGAGGCAGCCTGCCGCCGGGCGATGCAAGAACCAGGCAACACCCGGAGCGATGCGCGGAATTGTGCTCTCTAGCTCAGGCGGTTCCGTTTCGGCGCGGCGGCGAAGCGCACCGCCTCCTCCGCCGCGCGGAACAAGGCCCGCGCCTTATGGCGGCTCTCCTCGTATTCCAGCTCCGGCACGCTGTCGGCAACAACGCCGCCGCCCGCCTGCACATGCATCACGCCGTCCTTCACCACGGCCGTGCGCAGTCCGATGCAGGTGTCCATGGTGCCGTCCGGCGCGAAATAGCCGATGCAGCCGCCGTAGATACCACGCCGCGTCGGCTCCAGCTCCTCGATGATCTGCATGGCACGCACCTTCGGCGCACCGGAGAGCGTGCCCGCCGGAAATCCCGCCGCCAGCGCGTCCAGCGCGGTCAGCCCCGGACGCAGCCGGCCCTGCACCGTCGAGGAGATGTGCATGACGTGGCTGAACCGCTCGATCGCGAAGCTCTCCACGACCTTGACGGAGCCGAGCTCGGCGACGCGGCCCACATCGTTGCGCCCGAGGTCGAGCAGCATGAGATGCTCCGCCCGTTCCTTGGGATCGGCGAGCAGTTCCGCCTCCAGCCGGACATCCTCGGCGGGGTCCGGGTTGCGCGGCCGGGTGCCGGCCAGGGGCCGGATCGTCACCATCCCATCCCGCAGGCGGACGAGGATCTCCGGGCTGCTGCCGACGACCGCGAAGCCGCCGAAATCGAGGAAGAACAGGAACGGCGCCGGGTTGATCCGCCGCAGCGCCCGGTAGAGCGCGAAGGGCGGCAGCGGGAACGCCACGGAGAAGCGCTGGCTCGGCACGACCTGGAAGGCATCGCCGGCGGCGATGTACTCCTTCATCCGCTCCACCATCTCCAGGAAGTAGCCCTTCGGCATGTTCGACGTCGGTTCCCCGAGGTCGATGGGCGCTATCGCCGCGTCGGCCAAGGGCAGCGGCTGCATCATGGCGCTCTCCACCGCATCCAGCCGCGCCAGCGCGGTCTCATGGGCGTCCTCCGCCGTCACGCCCGCCCTGGGATAGGCCGGGGCCGCGAGCGTCAGCATGTCGCGCACGTTGTCGAAGATCACGAACACGGTCGGGCGGATGAGGATCGCTTCGGGCACGCCGAGCGCGTCCGTGTTCTTCTCGGGCAGCCGCTCCATCAGCCGCACCATGTCGTAGCCGAGATAGCCGACGAGCCCGCCGGCCATGGGCGGCAGGCCGGGCGGCAGGTCGAGCCGGTTGCGGGCGAGCAGCGCGCGCAGGCTGTCGAGCGGCGACGCCTCCTCGGGCACGAAGGCATCGGGTGCGGTCAGGGCGTTGGTGTTGATCGCGGCGCGGCCGGCCTCGCAGCGCCAGATGAGGTCGGGGGCCATGCCGATGATGGAATAGCGCCCGCGCGAGGCGCCGCCCTCGATGCTCTCCAGCAGAAACGAAAAGGGCTGGCCATGGGCGACCTTGAGGAATGCGCCGACGGGCGTTTCCAGATCGGCCGGGCTGTCCCGCCAGACCAGCGCGCCCTGCCCTGCCTCATAGGCGGCGCGAAAGCGGCTGTCGGGTCCGTCGGCGATCATCGGTCGGTTGTCTTTCTGAGGTTTGGTGGAGTTAAAGGCTGCGCGTTCAAGGCTGGGCGATCTGCTGGATCACGGCCTGATTGATGCGCGGATTGTCGCGCGCCGTCACCACGCCCGCGAAGACCGCCTGCATGTCGTCGGCGAGGCTGCCGCTGAGCGTGGCCTTCAGCTGCTGGTAGCCCACCGGGTCGGCGGCGGGGTTCGGCGTCTGGATCTGCGCCAGCTGGGCGACGACGAAGCCGTCCGGCGTCTCGATCATCGTGCTGTCGCCCTGCTTGAGGCTGAACAGCGGGGCGATGAGGTTCTGCGGCACGCCCGCCGGCGCCTGGCCGTCCCGCGTCAGCGGCGGTGTCGTCGTCACCTGCAGGCCGAGCGGCGTTGCCACGCCCTCCAGGCTGCGGCCGCTCTTCATCGCCTGCAGCATGTTGGTGGCGGCAACCTCCTGCTCGCGTCGCATCTGCGCGGCGGTCCAGGAGGCGAGGACCTGTGACTGCACGTCGGCATAGGCCTTGGTTGTGGCCGGGGTGATGCCGTCCACCGTCAGGGCGAAGTAGCTGCCATCCGGCCCGTTGATGAGCGCGGCCGGCTGGCCCACGGACTGCTTGAAGGCCTGGGCGACGATGGCCTGACGCAGCGCGGCCGAGCCGGGAATGGGCGCCGGCTGCCCCTGCTCGGTGAGGCCATCGCTGTCGATCGAGCCTTCCAGCGCCGCGAGGCCGAGGTTACCCGGCAAACGCTCCAGCGGCGTGCGCCCGGCCAGGGCGTCCTGCAGCGCATCGACCCGCTGATTGACGAGCGCCACGGCGCGCTGGCGGGCGACCTGCTGGCGCAGGGCCGGTGCCGCCTGGGCATAGCTCTCGGGGGCGCCACCCGGCGTCACGGCGGTCACGTCCAGCACGGCCCAGCCGCCGGCGCCGTTCGCGATCGGCCCGGTTACCGTATTGGCGGGCGCCTTGAAGGCGGCCTGGGCAAGCGCCGCGCTCGGCAGTTCGGACGCGGTGATGTTCGGCAGCTGCAGCGCGGTGGCACCGGCGGCCGCGGCGGCTTTCTGCACCGCGCCCCAATCGGCGCCCCCCGACCATTGGCGCGCGATGGCCTGGGCGGCGCTCTGGTCCTGCGCCACAACCACCTCCACCGTCCGCTTTTCCGGCAGCGAGGGGGAATTGGCGACCATGCGATCGTAGGCCGCGCGGATATCGGCGTCGGGCACCGGCACGTCCCGCGCGAGGACATCGGGGCTGAGGATCACCAGCGTGATGCGGCGGTACTCGGGCGCGCTGAACTCGGTCGGGTGGTTCCGGTACCAGCGCTGCAGAACCGCGTCCGAGGGCGGGTTCGGCGCCGCTGCGGCCGCGAAGGGCAGCTGCACAAGCTGGGCGATCCGCGTCTGGTTCTCGAAGGCATAGACCGTCTTCACCATGATGGCGGGGGCGGTCGCGGCGGCGCGGATCGAGTCCAGCAGCTGGTTGCGGATGATCTGCGCCTGCATGAGGTGCAGGAACTCGGTCTCGCTGAGGCCATTGGCCTGCAGCAGCTGGTCGAACTGGGTGCGGCTGAACTGGTGGTTCTGGTCCTGGAAGGCGTCCATGGCGAAGACCTCCCGCCGGACATCGGCATCGGGCGCGGCGAGCCCCATCCGGTTCGCCATCTGGTCCGTGGCCGTCTGCGCCACCAGCCGGGCGGCAGCCTGTTCGGCGATCATGAGCCGCATCTCGGGCGTGATCTGGTCCGGGCTGCCGAGCTGCTGCGCTGTCTGCTGCATCTGCTGGCGGAAGGCGTTCTGCACATCCTGCGGGCTGATGGCGACGCCGCCGACCCGCGCGGCCGAATTGTCGCTCCCGAGGATATCGGGGAGGACGTTGCCAATTCCCCAAAGCCCGAACGCCGCGATCAACAGAATGAAGAAGATGCGGACGGGCCAGGTGTTGAGCGAGCTTCGGAGCAGGGCGAGCATCGGGCGAGGGCAACCTGATCAGTGAAAGGGCGCGCACCATAGGTTGGGAGCCCGCCGTTTGCCAGTTGCACCCGGTAAGATTAACTGCGGGCCTGCTTCACGGATTTGATGCGAGGCCGATTGACGTTTGAGGTTGCTCGCGAGAGCGATCCGGCCGCAAACGATCGGGCTCCAAGGGAGGGGACGATGCGCCCATTGATCGCCGGCAACTGGAAGATGCATGGGCTGACCGAGGATTCGGCGGCCCTCGCGCGCGGCATCCGCCACGGGCTCGGCGATCTCTCGCCCGAGGTTCTGGTCTGCCCGCCCTTCACGCAGATCGCGGCCGTCGCCGCCATCCTGGAGGGGAGCGGCATCGCCGTCGGCGGGCAGGACTGTCATGCGCGGCGGCTCGGCCCCCATACCGGGGAGGTTTCCGCGGCCATGCTGCGCGACCTCGGCGCCGCTTACGTGATCCTCGGCCATTCCGAGCGCCGGGCCGATCAGGGCGAGACCGACGCGCTGGTTGCCGCCAAGGTGGAGGCAGCGGTCGCGGCCGGGCTCATCCCCATCGTCTGCGTCGGCGAGACGGCGGCGGAGCGCGCGGCGGGCGAGCAGGAGGCGGTCGTCGGCGGTCAGCTGGCGGGCAGCCTGGGCGCGGAGTTCGCGGGCGTGGTGGCGTACGAGCCCATCTGGGCGATCGGCACGGGTAAGGTCCCGACGATCGCGGACATCGCCTCGATGCACGCCTTCATCCGCGCCGAGCTGGTGCGCGCGCAGCCGGAGGGTGCGGGCATCCGCATTCTGTATGGCGGCTCGGTGAAGCCGGGCAACGCGGCGGAGATTCTGACGGTGGCGGAGGTCGGCGGCGCGCTGGTGGGCGGCGCCAGCCTGGTCGCCGAAGATTTCCTCGGCATCATCCGGGCGTGCTAAGCTCGTCGCTCAGGAGGATGGTTCCATGAGCCAAGCCTATGATGACGATGTGCTGGAGTGGAGCGAGCATCAAGCTCGTCTCCTCCGCCAGCACGCGGCCGGCCGTGGCGGGAACGAGACGCCGGACTGGGAGAACATCATCGAGGAGGTCGAGAGCGTGGGGCGCAGTCAGCTGTCCGCCGTGCGGTCTCACCTGGCGCAGGCGCTGCTGCACGACCTCAAATGCCAGGCTTGGCCATCCTCGCACGAGGTGCCGCATTGGCGGGCGGAGGCACGAGGGTTCAGGGACGAAGCCATGGAAGCCTTCACGCCCTCGATGCGGCAAAAAATCGATATGGCCGATCTTTACCGGAGAGCGCTGAACCGCTTGCCTGATAGCATGGACGACCAGCCGCCTCGGGCCCTGCCTGAGACGTGCCCGGTGACGCTCGATGAGATATTCAGCACTGCCTATTTGGCGGCCTGACCTCCCGCGCAGAGGCCATTCCGCGCCCAATTTCGCAAGCCACGGATGCACAAGGGTTACCAGCCCGACACCGATCCGCCCTACCGACAGTCATCCACCGCTGCTATAGCGCAGCGCAACGTCCGCCTTTTGGGCGGGGTCGCCGCGCGGCCTCGTGCCAGCAGACTCCTAAGGATCCCGCCATGGCCCGCCGCAGACAACTTTATGAGGGAAAAGCGAAGATCCTCTTCGAAGGACCGGAACCCGGCACCCTCGTGCAATACTTCAAGGACGACGCCACCGCCTTCAACGCCCAGAAAAAGGGCGTCATCACCGGCAAGGGCGTGCTGAACAACCGCATCAGCGAGTTCCTGATGCTCCGCCTCGGCGAGATCGGCATTCCCACCCACTTCGTCCGCCGCCTCAATATGCGCGAGCAGCTCATCCGCGAGGTCGAGATCATCCCGCTGGAGGTGGTGGTCCGCAATGTCGCCGCCGGCAGCCTCTCGACCCGGCTCGGCATTCCCGAAGGCACCCGCCTGCCGCGCTCGATCATCGAGTACTATTACAAGAATGATGGGCTGAACGACCCGATGGTGGCCGAGGAGCACATCACCGCCTTCGGCTGGGCGGCGCCGCCGGATATGGACGACATCGTCTCCCTCACGCTCCGCATCAACGATTTCCTCACCGGCCTCTTTCTCGGCGTCGGCATCACCCTGGTCGATTTCAAGCTGGAATTCGGCCGGCTGTGGGAAAACGAGGAGATGCGGATCGTCCTCGCCGACGAGATCAGCCCGGACAATTGCCGCTTGTGGGACACGAAGACCAACGAGAAGATGGACAAGGACCGCTTCCGCCGCGATCTCGGCAAGGTCGAGGAGGCATATCAGGAAGTCGCCAAGCGGCTGGGCATTCTGCCCGAGGCCGGGATGCGCGACCTCAAGGGGCCGGAGATGATGCAATGAAGGCGATCGTCACCGTCATGCTGAAGCCGGGGGTGCTGGACCCGCAGGGCCGCGCCATCGGCCACGCGCTGGAGACGCTGGGCTTCGCGGGCGTGGGCGAGGTTCGCGCGGGCAAGGTGATCGAGCTCGATCTGGCCGAGACGGACGCCGTCCAGGCGAAGGCCGCGGCCGAGGCGATGGCGGCGAAGCTGCTCGCCAACACGGTGATCGAGAGTTTCCGGGTCGAGGTGGTCTGACGGACGGCGGTTCGTCCCCAGCCAGCTCTTTCGCGACCCGGTTCTTCCCCAACCCGTCCTGTCCTGCCGGAAACGTGCCGCTCAGACCCGCGCGCTGCGGCGGGCGGCTGGAAAATTCTCTGACTACCGTAAGAGCGCGTTAAGTCCTTCCCGTCTAAAGGATGCGCGATCGATATGGTGTCAGCGTGTCCCATCTTTTTCGTGGAATGATCGAGGGCGGCCGCCACCTTTTGAAGGCTGGTGCGCACTACATGCGATTGACCATGGCGATCCGTTATTTTGCCCCTGTCCTTCTCGGGGTGGCGCTGCTCGGCCCGTCCAGCTTCGCGCTCTGGACGGCGATCGCGAGCTACCGGGCCGGCGTATTGGCCCGCGACTCCGGCTCGGTGCCGGACCTGCTGGCGGATGCCCGCTTCACAACGTCGCAGCAGGAGATGACCGCGCAGAGCTACAGGAGCCGTCCTGATCCCGCGCTCCGCCTGCGCCTTGAGGATCAGGCCGCGAGGGTGCAAGCCTCGCTCCAGAAGTCGGGCGAGCTTAGTCCGCCGGCTTTTGCCCACTTCTTGGGGGCGCTGGCCGCGACGGAAGCGGCCTATCGGGAGGCCGCCGAGAGCCCCTTCGCCGCCGCCGGTACTCCCGCAGCGCTCAGCGCCGATGCGGGCGGGATGGCCTCCCTCGCCAACCGGCTCGAGAGCGGGCTTCTGGCGGCAACACAGACGGCACTCGACCGGGAGGCGGTCTACGCCGACCGCGAGGAGCGCATTCAGCGACAGGTTCTGATCGCGACCCCGCTGGTGCTCGTGATCGATGTCATGCTGGTTGCGGCTGTGCTGCTTATGATCCGCGCTGTCGCGCAGAGGGATCGGCAGGCGGTGGCGCGCGAGGCTGCCGCCCTGGAAAGGAGCGAGCGGCGCTCCCGCGCCTTGCTGCAAAACTCCTTGGACGTGGTGATCGTCAGCGGTGCTGGCGGAGCGATCACCTATCAGAGCCCGAATGCCGGCCCGCTTTGGGGCTACGGCGATGATCGCCTTCTCGGCCGGTCGATGCGTGATCTTATTCACCCGGACGACCTGACGCCCTTCGATGACCTCTGGCACCAGATCACGTCGACGGCGGGCACGGTCCGCAGCACCGAGACCAGGGTGCTGCGGGATGACGGATCGTGGCGGCAGGTGGAGCTGGTCCTGACCAACCTCCTGCCCGAACCGGCGGTCGCGGGCATCGTTCTGACCGCGCGCGACATCGAAGCCCGCAAGGCCTTCGAGGAGCAGCTGACGCAACGTGCCTTCTTCGACTCGCTGACCGGCCTGCCCAACCGCCTGCTGCTCTATGACCGCCTCAAGCAGGCGCTGGTCCGGGCCGCCCGTCACCGGCGCACCATCGCCCTGCTGTTCATCGACCTGGACAACTTCAAGCTGATCAACGACAGCCTCGGGCATAACGTCGGCGACGAGTTGCTGATCAAGGCGGCTGCCAGGCTGCAGGGCTGTGGGCGCGCCGGGGATACGGTCGCCCGCCTCGGCGGCGACGAATTCGTGGTCCTGCTCGACAACCTGGTCGGCGAAGCCGAGGCGGCCGTCGTGGCCGAAAACCTCGCGCGGCAATTCCTCTGCCCGTTCTCGCTCGACGGGCGGGACGTGGTGGTCACCGCCAGCATCGGCGTGGCGCTAGGCTATCCCGATCGCCACGACGCCGAAGCCGTGCTGCGCAACGCCGACGTTGCCATGTACCGGGCCAAATCCAACGGCAAGGGCCAGCACGTCCTCTTCCAGCCGAGCATGCACCGCGACAGCCTGGCGCGGCTGGACCTGGAAGAGGATCTGCGCCACGCGCTGGAACGCAATGAGTTCCGTCTCCACTATCAGCCCATCGTCGACATGGCGTCGGGCCGGATCGTCGAGGCCGAGGCGCTGGTGCGCTGGCACCACCCCACGCGCGGACTGGTGCAGCCGAACGATTTCATTCCGGTCGCCGAGGAGATGGGCCTGATCGTGCCGCTCGGCCGCTGGGTGCTTGAGCAGGCCTGTCGCCAGGCTGCCGAGTGGGCGGCCTCCTTCCCGGTCGAGCCGCCGATCGCGATGAGCGTCAACATCTCTCCGCGGGAGTTCCAGCAGCCCAACCTCGATCTCGATGTGGCCGATGTGCTGCGCCGCACCGGGCTTCGGCCCGAGTGCCTGAAGCTCGAGATCACCGAGGGCGCGATCATGGACGATGTCGACTGGACCATCGGGATGATGGGCAAGCTCAAGAAGATCGGCGTGAAACTCGCAGTCGACGACTTCGGTACCGGCTACTCGTCGCTCTCCTACCTGAAGCGCCTGCCGCTGGACGTCCTCAAGATCGACCAGTCCTTCGTGAAGGGGATCGGCAGCGTCCGTGAGGACACGGCGATCGTGCAGGCGATCCTGTCGCTCGCAGAGTCCCTCAATCTCGACGTGACCGGCGAGGGCATCGAGACGGCTGAACAGGCCGAGATGCTCAGCCGGTGGAACTGCAAGCGGGGTCAGGGCTACTTCTTTGTGAGACCGGTCGATGCCGAGGGCGCACTGGCGTTTCTGCGGGCCTCCTGCGGGGCCGCCGCCGGTCAGGCGCTATCGACCGCCAGGGAGGAGGCTGACGATCCATTGGTGCCAGTGCTCGGCTAGCCCGCAGCCGAACGACGCGCGGGCGTGCGTCAAGAACCGGTCTGAAATTCGCATTTCACGATCCTCGCGCCGAGGGGTGCCCCGCCGCTGAACAGGTGCTATCCACCTGCGCTGTGGCCATTGCGCGCGCGGATGGCGTCTTAACACGTGGGTGCACCGAGATGAGCCTTCCGACATGAGTTTGCGGGCCGGCATCGTTATCTTCCCCGGCACCAATCGGGAACGCGACATGGCCATCGCGCTGACGCGCGCCAGCGGCGGCCAGGCGCCCGCCATGATCTGGCATAAGGACGCCACCCTGCCGCCGCTCGATCTCGTGGTGTTGCCGGGCGGGTTCAGCCATGGCGACTACCTGCGCTGCGGCGCCATGGCCGCCCAATCCCCCGTGATGCGCGCGGTGCGGGACTTCGCGGCCGCCGGCGGTTATGTGCTCGGCGTCTGCAACGGCTTCCAGATCCTCACAGAGGCCGGGCTGCTCCCCGGCGCGCTCCTCCGCAACGCGGGCCTGCGCTTCCTCGCCCAGGACCATCACCTTCGTGTCGGACGCACCGACACCGTCTTCACCGGCAACTATACCGAGGGGCAGGTCATCCGCGTCGTGCTCGCCCATGGCGACGGGAACTATGTCGCCGACGAACAGACGCTCGACCGGCTGGAGGGGGACGGCCTCGTCGCTTTCCGCTACTGCGACGCCGATGGCGCCATCGGCGCGGAGACCAACCCCAATGGCAGCGCGCGCGGGATCGCCGGCATCTACTCGGCCGATCGTCGTATCCTGGGCCTCATGCCCCACCCCGAAGACTACGTGGACCCGCTGATGGGCGGCGAGGATGGCGCGCCGATGTTCCAAGGCCTGGTCGAGGCGCTGGCGGCATGAGCAGGTCCTCCCGTCCCGTCAACGAACAGCTCGCCCGTGAGTTCGGCCTCAACGCCGAGGAATACGCCCGCGTCCTCGCCATCATGGGCCGGACGCCGAGCCTGACCGAGCTCGGCATCTTCAGCGTCATGTGGTCGGAGCACTGCTCCTACAAATCCTCCCGCGTCTGGCTGAAGGAGCTTCCCACGAAGGCCGACTGGGTCGTGCACGGCCCCGGCGAGAATGCCGGCGTCGTCGACATCGGCGATGGTCTCACCGCCATCTTCAAGATGGAGAGCCACAACCACCCGAGCTTCATCGAGCCCTACCAGGGCGCCGCGACGGGCGTCGGCGGCATCCTCCGTGATGTGTTCACCATGGGTGCGCGACCGATCGCGAACCTCAACGCGCTGCGCTTCGGCCGCCCCGAGAACCCGCGCACGAAGCGCGTGGTCGATGGCGTGGTGCGCGGCATCGGCGGCTACGGCAACTGCGTCGGCGTGCCGACCGTCGGCGGCGAGGTCAACTTCCACGCGGCCTACGACGGCAACCCGCTGGTCAACGCAATGACGGTCGGGATCGCTCAGAAAGACCGCATTTTCCTCTCAGCGGCGGCCGGCATCGGCAACCCGGTCGTCTATGTCGGGTCCAAGACCGGGCGTGACGGGATCCATGGCGCCACCATGGCGAGCGCCGAGTTCGACGCCAATTCCGAGGAGAAGCGCCCGACCGTGCAGGTCGGCGACCCGTTCACCGAGAAGCTGCTCATCGAGGCCTGTCTCGAACTCATGGGCACCGACGCCATCGTCGCCATCCAGGACATGGGCGCCGCCGGCCTCACCAGCTCGGCGGTCGAGATGGCGGGCAAGGGCAATGTCGGCATCGAGCTCGACCTCGACGCCGTGCCCCAGCGCGAGACGGGCATGACCGCCTATGAGATGATGCTGTCGGAGAGCCAGGAGCGGATGCTCATCGTGCTGCGTCCCGGCGCCGAGGATCTCGCCCGCGCGATCTTCGACAAGTGGGACCTCGACTTCGCCGTCATCGGGCACATCACCGATACCGGCCGCATCGTCATCCGCCACCGGGGCGCGCTGGAAGCCGATATCCCGCTCCAGCCCCTGTCCGATGAGGCGCCGCTCTATCGCCGCCCGATCCGCTGGCCGGTGCCGCCCGGAGCCCTGGACCACGAGGCGATCCAGAGCCCCATGCCGGTCCAGCGCGCGCTGCTGCAGCTGATGGCGAGCCCCGACCTCTGCTCGCGCGCCTGGATCTGGAACCAGTACGACGCCGTCGTCGGCGGCCAGACGGTCAAGCGGCCGGGTGCCGCGGACGCCGCCATCGTGAAGATCGAGGGCTCGACACGGGCGCTCGCTCTCACCACGGACTGCACGCCCCGCTACTGTCAGGCCGACCCGAAGATGGGCGGCTGCCAGGCGGTGGCCGAGGCCTGGCGCAACATCACCGCGACCGGCGCCCGCCCGCTGGCGATCACCGACAACATGAACTTCGGCAACCCCGAAAAGCCCGAGATCATGGGCCAGTTCGCCGCCGCCATCCAAGGGATGGCCGCCGCCTGCAACGCGCTCGACTTCCCGGTCGTCTCCGGCAACGTCAGCCTCTACAACGAGACCGAGGGCCGCGGCATCCTGCCCACCCCGGCCATCGGCGGCCTCGGCGTGATCGAGGATGCGCGTCTCGCGCGCGGCATCGCGATCGCCCCGCATCTCGACCTCGTGCTGATCGGCGAGACCGCCGGCTGGCTTGGCCAGTCGCTCTGGCTGCGCGAGATCGCCGGCCGCGAGGACGGCGCGCCCCCGCCCGTCAACCTCGTCGCCGAGCGCCGGAATGGCGACTTCGTCCGCCACCAGATCGCGGCGGGCGGTGTCCATGCCTGCCACGACGTGTCCGACGGCGGGCTGCTGGTCGCGATCGCGGAGATGGCGCTCGCCGGCGATACCGGCTGCGCGCTGGAGGAGCCGCCGGACGGCATCACCCCCGCCGGCTTCTGGTTCGGCGAGGACCAGTCCCGCTATGTCATCGCCGCGCACGATGCGAGCGGCCTGCTGGCGGAGGCGCGCCGCGCGGGCGTGCCGGCCCGGCTCCTCGGACGCACCGGCGGGAATGAATTGACATGCCCCGGTGGAGTCTCGCTATCCTTGGGCGAGCTGAGGGAAGCGCATGAGCGGTTCTTCGCCAGCTGGATGGGCTAACATCCTCGGACTTGGGAGAGAGACGGCATGGCGATGTCCGCCGGGGCGATCGAAAGCCTTATCCGCGCTGCTATTCCTGACGCGCGGGTGACGGTCGAGGATTTGGCCGGTGACGGCGACCATTACGCTGCTACAGTGGTGAGTGAGCAGTTTCGTGGCTTGTCCCGACTGAAACAGCATCAAATGATATATGCGGCGCTTCAGGGACGCATGGGCGGAGAGCTTCACGCGCTTGCCCTGCAGACCTCGGCGCCCGATTAAGGAGATACTCATGGCTCAAGATGTCGTGGCTGAGCGTATCACGAAGGAGATCACCGAGAACCCGGTGATGCTGTACATGAAGGGAACGGCGATGTTCCCCCAGTGCGGGTTTTCTGCGCGCGTGGTGCAGATCCTCAGCCATATGAACGTCCCGTTCAAGACGGCCAATGTCCTGGAGGACATGGAGCTCAGGGACGGGATCAAGAAATTTTCAAACTGGCCGACCGTTCCTCAACTTTACGTTAAGGGCGAATTCATCGGCGGGTGCGATATCGTCACCGAGATGTACCAGACGGGTGAGCTGTCCACTCTGCTCAGCGAGCACGGCATCACCCATTCGGTCGCGGCTTAACCAAGCCATCCTCCGATGCGGGTCGCGGTTGTCATCGCGGCCCGGAATGTCGCGCCTTTCATAGGCGTCACGGTCGGCTCTGTGTTGTCGCAGAGCCACGCTGACCTGTCGCTGACCGTCGTCGATGACGGCTCCACCGATAGCACGCGCGGGATTGTCGCGGGTTTTGGGGATGCGCGTCTCCGGCTGGTTGGCGAAACCGGCGTCGGCGTGTCCGCCGCCCGCAACCGTGGTGCCGGTGCGGCGATGGCCGAGGCGGACGCGCTGCTTTTCCTCGACGGTGACGACTGGCTGGCACCCGATGCGCTGCGGCTGCTGGTGGCGGCTCTGGCGCGCGATGGCGATGCCGTGGCCGCGCATGCGCCCTTCGCCTTCGTGGCGGCCGGGGCCAGCCCGGCAGCACCCGGCCGGCTGGACCGGCGGGCGGCGCCCGATGGCAGGGACCTGCTGGCGCCGCTGATGGTGGGCAATCTCTTCGCCAATGGCGGCCACGTCCTCATCCGCGCGGCAGCCTGGGCGGCGGCCGGACCCTTCCGCGAAGACCTCGCTTTCGCCGAGGACTGGGAATTCTGGCTGCGCCTCGCGCTGCGGGGACCGTTTATCGCTCTCGGCGGCAAGCCGCTGCTGTTCGTCCGGCGCCGGTCGGGCAGCCTCATGCACGGAAGCGCCACGCGGGTGGAGGCCTATCGTCCCGCCCTGGCGGCCGTCGCCGGGAACGAGGCCATCGCCGCGCGGCTGGGTTCGGCGCGGTTTGCGCGGCTGCTGCGGCGATCGGAACAGGAGCTTTCCTGGACGCTGGGCCGCGAGATGCTGCGGCGCGGTGACCCGGACGGCGCGCGGCCGCTGCTCTGGCGCGGCCTCTGGGGCCGCCCTCGCCCTCAGCGCCTCGCCCTTCTGGCGCTCGCCTTCGCCCAGGGCTGATGACGGGTTTTCGGCTTCTCTTTGCAAAAAGAAGCGCGCGCTGACTAACCTTTAGGCTCTCACGAACGCCGTGGTCACGGTCCCGGGTTCATGACAATAACGCGGCGATAGCCGGAGGATAGAACCGCAATGACCTATGATGTCGTCTCGCTGGGCGAGCTCCTGATCGATCTGGTGCCGCTGCCGGCCCCGTCGGGCGCACTGAACTTCGCCGCCAAGCCCGGCGGCGCTCCGGGCAATTCCGCCGTTGGCCTCGCCAAGCTCGGCCGCTCCGTCGCCATGCTCAGCAAGGTCGGCGATGACGCCTTCGGTCGCCTGCTCACCGGCACCATCGCCGGCGCCGGCGCCTCCGTGGAGGCGATCGTCATCTCGCGCGAGCACCTCACGGGTGTGGCGGTGGTGACGCTGGATGCCCAGGGGGACCGGGACTTCCTGTTCTACCGGCAGGACTGCGCCGACGTGAACTACGCGCCGGACGAGGTCCGCGCCGATCTCATCCAGGGCGCTCGCATCCTGCATGTGAACAGCCTCGTCCTGGCGAGCCCCGTCTCGGCCAGCGCGCAGCGGCACGCCATGGGTATCGCTCAGGCGGCGGGCATCCTGATCTCGGTCGACCCCAATCTGCGCCCGCTGCTCTGGGAGAGCCGGGAGGCGATGATCGCCGCCGCGCGCGAGGTGGTGGCCGCCGCCAATATCCTCAAGATCGGCGAGGACGAGTTGCAGATCATCACCGGCATCGCCGATACCGGGGCGGCACTCCAGTCCCTCTGGCACGAGGGGCTGAGGGTGGTGGCCATCACGCGCGGCGCCGCCGGCGCCACCATCCTCACCCGGGAAGCGAGCGCCACCGTGCCGGGCATCCCGGTCAAGGTCGTCGACACCACGGGGTGCGGGGATAGCTTCATGGCCGCCTTCCTCACCGGCCTGCTCGATTCTGGGATGGACCTCTCGGCCGAAAACCTGGGGTCGATCGGCCGGTTCGCCTGCGCGGCCGGGGCGATAACCGCGACTGCGCCGGGCGGCATGGATGCCATGCCAACCCGCGCCGAGCTTGCCGCGTTCATGAACGGGGCGGCGTCGTAATGAATTTTGCGAGCTGTCAATATGTCACTTCGTTGCAGATGCTTGAACTTACTGCAATCTGCTTGGCGGCGCCGGGGCGTGACGCTATAAGCCGGGCCGATCGCCCCGACACCGCCCGTGTGGGGTCAGATGCCAGATAGCGGAGAGACTTGCCGCATGATGATTACGCTGCCTCAAGACTACCGTCCGAGCGAGGACGAGGAATTCATGAACCCCCTGCAGGTGGAGTATTTCCGGCGCAAGCTGCTCCGCTGGCAGGATGATCTGCTGAAGGAGGCGAACGGAACCCTGGCCAGCCTCTCCGAAGGCGGGATCATGGAAGCCGACATCACCGATCGGGCGAGCGTGGAGACCGACCGCGCCCTGGAGCTTCGCACCCGGGACCGGGCGCGCAAGCTGATATCCAAGATCGACCAGGCGTTGCAGCGGGTCGAGAACGGCACCTACGGCTATTGCGAGGATACCGGCGAGCCGATTGGGTTGCGCCGGCTGGAGGCACGGCCTATCGCGACCCTGTCGATCGAGGCGCAGGAGCGCCACGAGCGGATGGAGCGCGTGCACCGGGACGACTAGTCCTGCGCAGTCCCGGCCGCAGACGAGGCGCAGCCCTGCTCCGCTTTGCATCCGGGCGCGCCTTCGGTAGAAGGCGCGCGGGCCACACTCACTCCGGCCCTGCATAAAGGCTGCGCATGTTCACCGTCCTGCTCGTCATCCATGTCCTCGTCACCCTGGCGCTGATCGGCGTCGTCCTGATCCAGCGCAGCGAAGGCGGCGGCCTGGGCATCGGCGGCGGCCAGGGCATGGGCAGCTTCATGACCGGGCGCGGAACCGCGAACCTTCTCACCCGCACCACGGCCATCCTGGCCACCGTCTTCCTCGCCCTCTCGCTGCTTCTCGCGCTGATGACGCGCAATGGCACGACCAGCGCCAGCGCCATCTTCGACGCGCCCCCGCTTTCCACGACCGCGCCCTCGACCTCCCTGCCCGCCCCCGCACCTACGCCAGCGCCGCCGAGCAAGCCCGCCGTCCCCGCCACGCCTTGAGCCCATCGCCATCGCGCCAAATCACCCGTTTGGGGTTCCCCCGAACGGGCATGACCCTGTATGAGGAACGCCCATGACGCGATTCATCTTCGTGACGGGCGGCGTGGTCTCCTCTCTTGGCAAGGGCATCGCCGCCGCAGCACTGGGCGCCTTGCTCCAGGCCCGCGGCTACTCGGTGCGACTCCGCAAGCTCGATCCCTACCTCAATGTCGATCCGGGGACGATGAGCCCCTATCAGCACGGCGAGGTGTTCGTCACGGATGACGGCGCCGAAACCGACCTCGACCTCGGCCACTACGAGCGCTTCACCGGCGTCCACGCCACGAAGGCCGATAACGCCACCACCGGGCGCATCTATTCCGAGGTCATCGCGAAGGAGCGACGGGGCGACTATCTCGGTGGCACTGTGCAGGTCATTCCGCACATCACCGACGCCATTAAGGATATGGTGCTCAACCGGACCGACGGGCTCGACTTCGTCCTCATCGAGATCGGCGGCACGGTCGGCGACATCGAGAGCCTGCCCTTCCTCGAAGCGATCCGCCAGCTCGGCAACGAGCTCGGCCCCGAGCGCTCGATGTTCGTGCATCTCACCCTCGTGCCCTACATCGCCTCGGCCGGCGAGCTGAAGACCAAGCCGACCCAGCATTCGGTGAAGGAGCTGCTGAACGTCGGCATCCAGCCGCAGATGCTGCTCTGCCGCTGCGACCGCCCCATCCCCGAGAATGAGCGCCGCAAGATCGCGCTCTTCTGCAACGTGCGGCCCGAGGCGGTCATTCCGGCGCTGGACGTGGACAGCATCTATGCCGTGCCGGCGCGCTACCATGCCGAGGGGATGG
>Ga0116230_10001442_pt1 | contig 22614 bp, 13 predicted proteins | sample S1TSphfallax_3_FD_88678 | JGI IMG/M metagenome (GOLD analysis project Ga0116230, IMG submission 88678) | Host-associated microbial communities from peat moss isolated from Minnesota, USA - S1T2_Fd - Sphagnum fallax MG | ecosystem: Host-associated > Plants > Peat moss > Unclassified | place... | reverse complement strand
TTAGCGGCTAGCCAAAAATATAGAAAGATGATAAAATTTTTGTATTTCTTATTTGGTTATAGCCAGATTTTACTAAATCTTCCTAGAGATGATCGTCACTTTTTCTACTTCTTCCTATGGATGATCACCACTTTGGCTACAAACAAAACTTCCTAAAAAAAACACCGATTGGGATATTTCTAATTCTTAGAAGCTACCCAAAGACTTCCACCATTGTAGGAGTGTGGGTTCTGATTCAGCTGAGGCATGGTTTGGAAGCCTCTTGTGACTCAGTTAGGGATGAACCTCTCAACTGAGTCGATGTGAGCTTTCACAATGTTAACCTATCCTCTAATGGATAGATCTATTAGGACAGTAATATCAAATCTACATGCATCTACATACCTAGTAGCCACCTGTTCTCCTAAACTATTTACTTACTTACCATTACTGTAGGTAAGTAAGCCATTGTTAATGGTAGGTAAGTAAAGGTGCATTCACACTTGGTGTTAGGGACTCTAGTGTTGAGTCCCCTAACACCATGTTAATCATTTAGGACTTACACCTACTTACCATGAATGTTTTATGTTAACTTAACATTAAGCTATTGCCCATTTAACACTGGGTGGCACCCAAGTTGCCATCTAAATTTTCATTTAACACTGACTTAACATCAAGTGTGAATGCATCATAAGTAGGTTACTAGGTCTGTAGATGCATGTAAATGGTTATAAGTACATACATAACCAGTTTTTGGGTGATTGCACACTGGTTAGAATCCATAACTTGTCTGGACTACTTTGGCTCACGTGTGATTGGCTGAGCACCATAACTCCCATCTATTACATCTAGTCACAAGGCAGAAATAATCACACAAGAAGACTTTCAAAATCCAGTTATGTCCAGCATAGTCATAGTAGGGTCGCAGACCAGCTCCTAGAGGCTTTTTGGGAAAGTACTTATTTTTTGTTCAATGGCTTCGCTATTGTCACCTTGCTTTGCTTGGCTGGATTCAAATTGAAATAAACCATCTAGAATAAAGAAAGCAAAGTGCAAACAGAAGCTGCTGGGCTCCTGCACTTCTTCTCCTTACACCATTTGAAAACAGAAAAAACTAACCAGACATGACTTCTTTCCTTTCCTGGAATTCCTGCATTATGGCTTCATCTTCAAAGGGTATAGTGTAAATTGGCCCAAAAGAAATCAATTTTTTTTCCTCCCTTTTTTGAATAGCCTTCTGTGCATTGCTGAAGTGTGCAACATCAGTCTGTGGATTTAGGCCCTTTCCCTTCTGCTGTAAAGCAGCACTCTCTCTCTCTCTTTACATGGTTCTCAAAGCCAAGAGTAGGCAGGTACTACGAATAAAACTATTTGTATAAATAAAAACTTGGCTTGAGAGCAATGGTTACCACACATAATCTCACCACTCCTGTGACTCAGTTATATGTGGCAACCCAGGACCTCACTCCCATTACCTAGTCCATGGGTAAGGGCTAGCGGGTTGTTAGCATGTAGGGTAGGAAAAAGAGACACTGATGTAACCACCATGGCTAGTTAGGGAACTGGAACCCGGTGAAATAGTGACCCTGTCTATCCAGCATCCATCCATCATAGTGCACTTCTGGGCACCGGCTATTTGGTCACTGTGGCCCTGATTTTAAGAGTATAATTCCTTAGTCTTTATTCTGGAGTTGAAAATAGAAGATAATATTAGATTGGCGATTTAATGAGGCGCGTAATCCTAGATCTGATTTGCTTGAATGACTACTAGATTGAGTTAGTTATCATGAACGCATGTCCTCTGCTTCTTGACGCCAAAATAGTTAATGACGGTGGCCATGGCTTTTATAAGCTTCTTAAACATACAGTCAACCAGAGAGAATGGCGGAGAATGCAGTGCGGAATTTTGGCAAAGAATGTATTGCGGGAATTTGGAACCGTGTCCGCCCTAATTTTGGAAAACATTTAAGGGTGAGAGGAATGAAGAAGAGATCAGCAGCAATAATACAAGGTTGCTTCAAACATCATCGCCGCCAACTTGTTCACAATTGAATTCTTATTCAGGCATAGTGTTCGAGCTAACTAAACTTGGTAACTTGCTTTTTTTAATATACATTTTAAGTCTTTACATTTTAAGAATGACTGGTCGCATTGAAAAGAAGAACAAACCCATCCTTGGGTGGTATCATTAGGAATGGTAACACTAGAGCTAGATGATGAATTCAGGGAGATAAACCCCTTGATGGCTTCCTGATAAGTAATCCCCTCAACTCATTTTACCATGTCCTTGCTGCTAATGGTTACCCCATTATGGTACGATCAGTTTCTGGAACATCAATCTCTCTGTCTCCACCTAATAATGCATCAATCCATCTCCACCAAATGTGAGGAGGTGGGCAGTTTGTTTGATGCAAACTGGTTAAGCCTCAATCTAATTAGAAGCGGCCAAGTGTTGTTGTACACTTAGCTCTATCTCCAATTCATTTCCTTGGTGATTCTGATCCTTACACGAACCAGGCTCCAGCACAAAGTATTTTTCTTGATATCAATTTGTCGTCAAGAATGCCATAGTTTTTGGGACAAGGATTAGAATATGACTGTAGACGTGTATATAAAATGTGATTGTATTGCATTCCCATTTTGAAAACATTCAGTGACATTTAAACTTTCCCTTTGTTAGTTGACAAGGGAAACATATGTGGTATTCACTTTGGCTACATGCATGCAAATAGCAGATTTCAAGCCTTGAAAGGCAATGGAGTTGACAATTCTGTAAGTAGTAGCATGTATATATATTCATTGTCAAGATTGTTCACATATGCAGCTGCTTTCACAACACCATAAATTCAGTTGCAACTAACTGTCCCAAATTCTGGGAGTTGGAATCATATTTATACCATTTCTATGATGCATTCAGGTTAATCCAGGCTAGATGGTTCCAGCAGTATTAGTTGGACTTATGTGCACCAATGGCCCAGTGTTGTACAATTCCCAAGTAAGTACGGTGTCTCCTACTTGATAACAATTTACTTGTTTTTTTATTGTACATTCTATATAGGTACCTTTCAATTTCTTATTGTTGAATTTTATTATTATAGCAAAAAAAGTAATCATTTCAGACCTGGTGATTTTTTCTAGTTGTCACCATTGCAATCATGAAAAGTTTCCATCTCATGGTTGAGGGAACATTCCAAGTTTGTAACCATTATTATCACGTCATGTTTGAAGATGCCTTCTTCTTTTGGCATGCAATTCCTTGAAGAATTTAAGGATGTGTTTACATTGGACAATGAAAGTAATTTCTAAAATTGTTGCATGACAATGATGAGTTTTGAGTTTGAGTAGTAACAAGATTCCTAAACAAAACCATGAACCCTAAAATTTGGTGTTTTGTAGAATCATACAAATAGTAGATGAGATTTTGCATGATTTGAATATTGTCATGAAGACATTTGATTTTGTTCATTAGTGTAGCAATGGTTAGACTATTTTCATTACGAGCATGAAAATGCACCATATTGGACAATGTCCAAATAATTGTGTTTACTTTGAGCTAAATTCAAATTCTCAAAACTTTGTAGTCAATTTTTATCCTTCCCTTTTGTTACAACTACATGTCATGTGTCTAGCAACAAATCAAAACAAAGTAATTCAATAGATTGGTCTTTAGAAAGAAAAAACATTTGTTTTTTTTACTCTAATATGAAAGGTTGTGAAAAGCTTTTATATAAGTATGCTTCAACATTGAAACATAGGAACTTTTTAATTAAGAATTTCTAATACGTGGAAGTAGGGCTTACGAACAAATGTATAGAGTTCTTACCTCCAAACCTGTTTTTCTATTGTGCCCTAAATAGGTGACCTACAACCAATAGTTGCCTGCACCCTTGCAGAAAGTGGGCATTATATTGACATCCATGAACACAATTTTGAATTTTTGGGGGAAAATGTGTCAAGGCACATCTTTCCACTCCTAGGGGGTGGAATACAAGGAAAATCCCTTACTAAAACTAAGTCATCAATGAAAGTCTAAGGGACCCAACAAAGAAAACAAAGAATTGTCACCTTTTCCCTTCTAGCAAAAAACATAAGGAAGGTTGTTATAGTCATTATTTTGTCCCAAGATGTTGGTGAGGAAACATGTTGTGGGTGAGATTCTTGGCTACGGGACATAAAAGAGAGTGAAAAAAGGAGGAACGGCATGTGAGCTATCATTGTGTGTTATTCTGTGATGTGAACACGCTAGTCAAAATTGCAAATTTAAACAAATAGCAATGATTTCAAGTTGGGCCATCATGACTTTTTTCTCCCACAATCAGATGCAATTGAACATATTAGTGCAAGTAAACCTTAAATATCACAAGGTTAAAACCTTGTTGCAGATTGTACATGATGATCTACTTGTGCCATGTGCCATGTAATCTTGTCCTTCCTTTAGTGTCTACACCAATTGTTGTGCATCGTTTGTGGGAGGATTGGAAGTTTGACATGGATAGGAGACAAGGTACCTTATTTTCAAGCAAAAAGGCTAAATTTTCTTTGACATGGTGACATAGTCACCAGAATTTTGAACAAAGATTAACCTTGAGCTTCAATAATTTAATATTTGAACTCATTCAAGATTAGGGTATCACTTTCAAAGAATAACGAGTTTATGATTTTATTTATTTATTCACCAAATATAAAGTTTACATGCGACATATTTAAGTGAGAAAAATTGAATGAATAGTCTAAAATTAGATAATGCATATGATGACTTGGTGATTTTTCACATGTGTACATTTTTTTACATCAATATTTTGGTTCAAAGCCAAAATTATAAAAAATGTTTTATGAAGCTTTTTATGGACAATTGAATTTTTTTTTTTTTGGCACAATAATCTCCTACACATATGACTTGAATTGTGACTAGAAATTCCAAGTCCAATGGATACAAACAATCAATTAAATGGTTCCAAAACGATATTATTTTTCCTTTAATCTGAAAATGATTTTTTAAACTTCAAAAACCCTACATTCTTAAACATAGATGTAAGAATTATTTATCCATTTAAAAAATTGAAATCAATTGCATTATTTAATGCATTCTTTTTTGTTCCTTTTTAAAATATATATAATTATGACTATTGAAATAATTTATTATTAAGGTAAAAACACAATCACATGAAGCACCCAAATGAGTGGACACTCTTTTAAACAAAATTTTTGTATGTTTAAAAAAACATAAAGGAAACATAATAGTTTGAATTGTCATAATTATTTTTGAAATATTTTGCATTAATTACAAAGTTTGCATTCTCAAAGCTTAACACAATTTTTTTTTTAAATTGCATGTTCAAAGCACTCAAACCTCAAGAATCAATAGTCCTTGTTTTTTTCAAATGTCCTTTTTTTACCAAATGTTCACCATTCCTTTTGAATTGTTTTTTTAATACCCATTTTAACACATTTGGCTCAAAAGTGCTAAATTGACTTTGAAAATTATGGATTTTGAAAATGTGATTGTAACAAAAGTTGTTCATATTTATTTGATAGAAGGCATGACTACATAATATACATGTTATAAAATCAATTTGTAGTCAAAATGTATTTATATTTAACATGCAGTGTTGAATTAGGCATCCAAAATAAAAAATTTAAAGTTAAATCAAGATAAAAATTTAAAATGTCTTGTGTAGTCCTTGGAAAAAGACTTTTACCTTTGCAACCTTAACTCCTTTTATTGTGTTTTCACCATTAATTAAAATTATATACAAGTGAAATAATTACCATAACAATTAAATGGCATTTTTTAAAATACACATAATGTGACTATAATATAAAAATCAAATTGAGTTTATACATTACACAAAATTAAAATACTTACTATAAAATATTACATTTTAAAAAATATATATTTATATGAAAACCTCGTGCATTGGATTTTTTAAAATTGAAAATATATTAGTCTAACATGTGAATGACCATAACTATGATTGAATGAACAAAACAAAAATAAACACAAGTTTAAAATGTGACCACAACTTAATACATGAACGATTGAAAAATAAAAAGAATGTTTTTAATTTAATGTATACACAAAATAAAATTCAATACCTACAACTAGACCAAAAAAAAAAAGTACAATGAAAATGGGTGTAATTTTAATGTGCATTTTCAAATCTAATATGTGCAAATGGATATAGAATGAATAATATACCATTTTAAACATGTAACTGAAAAACAATGTAATATGTGATTGAAATGTTAAAAATGAAAATAAGTATCATTTTTTGTGTGTAATCAGAAATTGAATAATGGGGTGGATGCAAGATAAGGTGGACCACTTTTGTGTCAAAGTACAAGTTTTTGCAAAATGTCATGCATTAACATGCCATAAAATCATCATTAGGCCAAATTTGTTATTGAATTAAAATTTTCAACTTGAATAAGAAGACATATACATAGAAAATATAACATATATTCTCCAAATATAGATTATTAGATTTTTGTCTATGGCTTTATACAAATATTTTGGTTTATGAATGTTTTTGGGTTATTTTATAAAGATTTAATATACGATATCTTGAAGCAAAAGTAATATAGATGGAAAACATTTGTTAGAAATACCTCGACCCAAAAAAGGATATGGACTTTAAATGTCTTGAAATGGATTTTATTTTCAAAAGTCCATATTATACTCATCATTTGATGTTTTTTTTTTCCCTCTTAACATGCATGTTAAAGAGTTGTTTAATTACACTTCTATTCACATAATCTTTATTATCTTATTAACCACTTTTAATCCCCCACTTAAACCATGATATCACAATATCACAAGCTTAATACAAGTGACGAATGAGAAAATGAAACAAAATTGAACTTTTAAATGTGATTAAAAATAAATAAATGCATGGAACCAAAAGTTCAAATATATATTATCATTGACATGCAATTGAATAATAAAAAAACAATCAAAAATGGAAATTGAAAACACATTTGATTTTAGTTTGTATCTAAAAAATAATACATGAAATTATATTAAATACCAAAAATAAAAATAAAAATAAAAATTGGTTGCACATTGTATTTTAATTTTGGTCCCATGTAATATATATTTTGGGTCACACATAATGCATTTTATTGCAAGCATTGAATGTTTTTGGTTTTCTTTGTTGCATTTCTAGAACATGTGTTATATTAAATCTAATCAAAATGAAAATACATGCAATTGGAAATATATATATTTCAAAATGAAACAAGATCCTTTATAACAAGCAACCAAAATTACAACAACTATACTAACCTAAAAACATAAAAATAAAATAGAAAATCTAAAATTAATGAAAATATATTTGATGAAAATTATTGTGACTAAAAATAATTTTGAATTTTTTTTCTTTTTAATTTTCTAAAAATATTTTAGTTCAATCACATGTGTTAACTTGTTGATTATACACTGCAACTTTTCAAATTTCAAGATTTTTGCTAATTGTGTGTTAAATTTTAGTGACATGTGATATTCGTAATATATATCCCATTGTCTTATTGATTTCATGTATTGACAATTAGATTTTTTTAATTTAGTTTGTTTCCATGTATTGGTTTCTTAATCATAATGTGTACATTAGCTTTTCAATTGCACATTATAATTAGATTTGTGTTCATTTTGTATTTTGACTCACATGTTTTTCCTTTTCCTTTTTTTGTTAAAACTTGAAGTCAAGTTATTTTCCATTTTCTTTTTAATCACACATATTGATTTTTCATCACATTGGAATAAGATTTATTTTGAATTTTCATTTTACTTCATAATAACATGTATCAGATTTTGGTTAAATAATGTTCAAAGTGCATTTATCATCATTTTTTATTGCATGATAGTACCTCCCATTGATAACCTTTAGATTTTTCATATATATATATATATATAATAACCCCATTTTGAACTTTTGAAAATTTTGTAAGTCAAATATAAATATACATTTTCTCATTAAGATTTGAATTATAAGTTGTGGTAACCCAAGCTAAACATCTATAGGTGCATTGTGTAGGATTCAATTTTTGGGAAATCCTAAACCTCAATTTAGTTTTTTCTTTCTTTTTTTTCTCAACTTCGCCTCTTGAAAATTCTTTAACACCAAGCACATGAAAAAATAGGTATAATATTATTATTTTTAGGCCTTAAAAGTACATTTTAAATAATAATTTCTATCACGTGTCTAAATTATTCCTCTTTTTTTTGCATATATTAAGTTTTTTGTCACATTTTTTTTAATAACATGCATTAAATTTTCAATTCCATAAATTAAATTTTCTTCAATTGCATTCAATAAAAAATTTGTTTTAAATTAGAAATAAAACTACTTTTAGTTTAAATTTTTTCCAAGGTTGCATTTATTAATTTTTCATTCCAATTAACCACATCCATATTAATATCTTAGTCATATATTAATATTTTATTTTACTTTTATATAATGTTTTAGTCAAATTTCAAGCACATAATAAATAAATAAAATTTTAAATATTTCATATATTAAGATTTCAGTCACATTAAAAAAATGCATTTATTTGGATCACATAATAATATTTTATTTTATTTTTGTTTTTTGGTACTCAAGTTCAAATTATATTATATCCACAAGCAATGAATTGAAGAGAGGAAAAAAAATATGTGAAAAAAATGTATATGAAGACAAAGCACATAAAAAACAAACCACTATCATGACTAACATTGGTTTGTAAATGATTTTGAATTATATCCAATTAAAATTAAAGATTCAATTTTATCTATAGAAGATGAGATCATCCAAAGGATATTGTAGCCCCAAAAAACAAGGGGAAAAAACTATCAAAACCAATCATGAATCCTTCCTAAGAACATTTCCACCCCACACCAACAAACACCCCTTTTCATCAAATCTTGCAACAAGATGGTGCAGATCTTGCTAATATTAATGGTACATTTTTTAGTGGTCATTTTAACCCCTTTAAAAGTTTTTTTCTACTATGGATTTGGATAGTGATTATTACTCATCTAGATGTGAAACCATAAATGGTCTTTGAATATTTAAAAGGTGTTTTAGGACATTTGTGGGTGGGGACAGTGATCAATGTTAAATGATATTCTACTCTAAAATGAAGGAATTGTTTAGTGTTTTGGGGTGGAGATGCCCTAAGGTGTGCATTAAAAAATGCTACTAGATATTGGGTAGATGCCAAATAGATGCATTATGCATGACATATTGGTGGCCTCCCCCTTTTTTTTCAATTTTTCATGTATGTGTTCCCATATGGTTCCCAATATTTCATCATTATTTTATATTAAATCTTTCATGTCCATGTAGATACATAAAGGAAAAGGGTTAAGTACATAGGCTTGAAAGAGGGAGGTTATGGATTATTTTTAAATACATAACATGAAGTAAAAGAGGTGGGTATGAATAGCATAGATGGACAAATAAACAATCAAAAATATTTTTATTATATTTATGTTTGTTTGTGAGCATTATTTTTTTGGTCACACATTACAATTAGATTTATTTTCATTTTTTATACATTTATTGAATTTCCAATCATATCTAAAATAGGTCAAAAAGGTCTACATTTAAGTCAAGAAGAGGATGCTCAAAAGGTTTCATAGGCTTGAAAGGGAAAAAGGAAAAAGAACCTCATAAGGAACATGGGTTTTGGTTGTTCAATGTACTTAACACCCTATCCCTAAACATTTTATAAAACAAAGCTTCAAGACCTTGACTCTTTGTTATTAGGCCATGCCCCCAAAGGACAAGGACTATTGCAGTGGATCCAACTTTTGGAAGTCTTACCTTATTAAAATTAGTTTCACATTAGGTAAACCAATTTCTTTGTGAAAGTGTTTAGACTGTTTAGATTGGAATGGATTGTTTTGGTGTTCAAAGTGTGAACACAATAGGTAGATGTACAACATCTTATCTATTGATAAGGCCAATGTGTTTGTGATGCTTTGTTTTTTGCATCCCAAGCTCATGACATCCTTGGCATCACTTTTTCACATCTACAACAACCTTACACCTACCCTGTCCCTAGGTTTTAAACTTTAAACTTGACATTTGTTTTTGGTTTTTTAGGGGCATCATTAACTTCACACATGCTTTTCCAACCAAAAAAAGAAAGTTTGGTTGTTGTTTAATCCTTGCTATATTGAAAATGAAACTTTCTGATCACAAAAAACCTTGTTTACTTCAACAACCAAAAAATAACTTGCCTTTGAAGCTTGTGTTGATCAATGTCACAATTGTGATCATGGTCATTGTTGTCACCATGATCATGGGGTTCATACATACTAATAGGAGCCATACTCACCCCCTTAAACTTGTGTTTTCTCATTATTTTTTTCATATGATGAATTAATTGTGAAAATCATGCAAAGCTTGTTCATTTATAGGTTCATACATTTTACACACAAATATCGTGTGTTAAAAACATGTTTGACATATGGATGAATGTGTTGACAGATAAAGTATGAACTTATAAATGAACAAATGTCACACAAATTTCACACCTTCCTATAAATCCGTGTCTCAAATGTGTTTTCAGTGCACAATATCAATGTGTAAAACATACAAATTTTGCATGCTTTCCATTATTAAGTTGTGGAATGTTAAGTTTGTGATGTAAACTTTGGCCACCAACAAAAATAATAATTTTTAACCCACTAACAATTGCAAGATGTTTTGTGTTGAATTTCTTGACATACATAAGTGCCATGCAAAAGACTACTACTAATATTAAGAAGCAATTATATCTTCATAGTGACATGATTTTTTTGGACATTTATTTCACATGACACATTGCATAATTGACTTGTTTGGCATGGCACCCATGTTGATATGTTTTGCATGAATTTTTTTATAAAAAAAATTAGATGAATTTGCATGGATTTACATGACAAATAAATGTGAATAATTTACACTTACACTTACATATTTTTACATGATTTAAAAATGGATTCACACATTTTTACAGTTACACATAATGTAAATAAGTTTGTTATTTGCACTTACATTGAAGGTTTGTTTAAAACTATATAGATGGACAACATTGTTTCCTTCCTAGTGAAAGCTCATCTACAACCTTCATTAATTTGACCACATGTGGTTCAAAGGAATGGTCAACTTTATCAGGTCCAAACACAATAATAATAACCAAGGGCACCAAGGCCAAAACTCTTTCCAAGGATTGCATTTGACATGTAATCTTCATGTATTAGGTTTTTTTCACCCAGTTATTATCTAATTTTTAATATTCACATGTTTAAACCACCATAAACTTAACTTTGATTGTATGTTTTCTTTGAATTTTGGCATCACACATTTTTTTAAGTTTTAAGTTTAGATGAAACATGAGTGATGAATGAAATAAGGTGATTGTGCATGACTAAAAAACAACATGCATGAAATGCTCAAATTTAGGTTTAAAAACACAGACAAACATTTCAATATGAGCACACATTTCAAATGATGAAGATTATATCTATCACCCATACTAACATTATAAACAATGAACATTTGGTTAGTTTCCGTGGGATACATAGAAAAAATGATGTATTCAAGCTCCAAAATTTAAAACAAGGCACATGCAATGCAATCAAATGGACCACCAAATTGTTTCATCCAAGCCTTAATCAACTTTGTATCTTAACCACCTTATTAGTACTATTTCTTTATTTTAAACAAGTTTAATACAAATTACACTTTTTCCATCATACTAATTGAACCTATTAGAAACTAATAGCTATATATTATAAATCTCTTATACATATGTTTTATTTCTCTAATTTTCTAATATTTATTATTAACGCATATCTTATATTAGTTACATTTAGATTTTTAAAATATAAATAATCGTATTACGAAATTAATTGAATTATTAATTCTAACTCGAAATCAATATATGGAACCATATATTTTTACTTGTGTAATTTTCTAATACAAAAAGTAATGACCCCTCCAAACATTAAATTCATCCATCAAAATAAATTTCATCCATAAACATAAATATGCTTAAGGTCATGTTTTATACATCAACAAACATTTCATTCTATTAGTCAATTTCACCCATCATCTATTTAGATGAAAATAGATGATGGTTAATCCTTGCACTTTCATCTCACCAAATGGATTTAGATTTCACATCATTAGTGAAGATTGAACATCAATGAAATGTAAAATTCAAGCTCAAAAACTTTTCAAATTACTCTCATATGCATTCCAAAAATCAATTTGGACATTAATTTGAAATGTTCCTCTTAGGCTCAAAAAAACCATCAAAAAAACACCCTAAAAAAGGAAAAATGAAGAAGAAGTTGGGTTTTTTTCCAAATTAAGTAACCAAGGAAAAAGTTTAAAATTGTGGGTAGTCCCAAACTTCTGGGCAATGCCTTGAAATCCAAATACAATATCAAGGAGTGAAAAAAAAAATGTCAAATAATGGGCAAACCATAAATATTTGAAAACATGGGTAGTTCAAAGCACATTTGGTTAGTCCAAATGATTGCCTTGTAATTTGACAACATGGACCTAACAATTTAACAATGTAGATTAGGTGATTGGCAAAATGCACTTGGCAAAATGGGTAAAGTCAACTTGGCAAAATAGTTGAGCAAATGGGGCTAGGGTGAACCAACACCCATGCTAGTACCTTCACCTTCTTTAATGAGGCCTCTTAGTGGCCATATTAAATCCCCAAAAGTTAGATTAGAACTCAAAGGATCTAGTTTAGTTTAAGCATGGGATATTTGTAATATTTGAAATTATTTAAATGGATTTTGGGATTTTTACCATGGTACCAAAGTGTGTGTTGGTTCACCCAAGGTGAACAAATGGTATTCCATACATGGCTTTATGATTTCAACCAATAACATAGGGTTCTTAAATGGCAAACATTAAACAAGAACAATAAATTGAATGTGACAAAATTTGTGACACATTCTAACCATCAAGTTCCCATACTTACATGGAAGGCTAGGGTCCCAATTAACCAAAACCCCCTTGGTTAACCAAACTTAGTTGACCTTCCCCAATAAATCCCACCTATTATTTTTCATGACTCATCCAACAAAACTTTAGCCTTGCTTTTGTTCCCCCCCCCCCTTTTTTTTTCACATGCCCACCTTTCCTCATCCCACTTTCTAGCTCCCAAGGTTCCCAATCCTAACAACTTCCATGTCCCAAACCTTATCAAGGAAACACAATGTTCCCTTTTGCAAGGGAAAGCAATGTTCCAAGTGAAAACACCATTAGGCAAAATTGCATAAAGTTCTTCAAGAAAAATCCATTGACATTTTCTCCTTGAGGCATGAATATTTTCTCAAGGCACCATTTTTCCCCCAAGGCAACCTTTTAAGCAGCCATCTCCTCCCCATGGCAATCAGCCTTTCTTAGGAAACCATTTCCTCCCCAAACAACCAGGCTAACCTTGGGGAATTGTGCAAGCACTAGTAGAAAAAACATCATTTGTGACTATCTTATGCAACTAGATTTTAATCACAAGTGACATTTGCAACTAAACATTAGCCTACCAGCAAACAATAAGTTACCAATGATGCAAATAACAAATGAGGCATGAAATATTTTTTCATACAATACAAATATGACAATTTTATACATGTATCTAGGGATGAGTTCATGCAACTACAATGCACACAATAATTTGATCACACATGGTAACCTAAAAATGTGACACATGGCATGATTTGAAATTTTTGAAATATTTTTCCAAACAAATATTTCCATTTTTCTTCAACCATCTTATTGAAATAACTAGATAATGCCACATGGCAACTTAAGATTTCCTTATAATCATCTAGGGTTAGCTTAAGGTTGGACCATTTATGACAAGGCATAAGCATGGTAAAGTATGTTAGTAAGAGACAATTGCTAGTTTTTTGGAAAATATCCATAAAATATACTAAATTCATGAATATTATTTAAGTCAATGATCAACACTAGGAAGTTCTTTGACTACATTTCATAATATTGAATAATCACATTTTTAATATATATGCATTTAAGTAAATTTTTTGAGATGCAAATACTCGAAAATATGTGTCACAATTTTGCAAAATAAAGTTACAAATACATGAAAATAAAACATCAATTAAAATTATTATACTTTTAAGTTGATAAAGGCTTAATGTGTATGGATATAGTTTCAACTTTTCATATTATAGTCATAATCTATTAGACTTTTAATGTAAAAGTATTTTGGAAAATTTGAACAATTAACCAATTTAGAACATATTTTTCATCCACATTTCTTATATAAAAATTCCTAAAACTTTATGTCCAACTTACAATAGACTCAATAAAATACTCTATGATTTCAAAATGCAACTTAAATACGTTTTTAATATATTTTTGAATGTGAATGTTGAAAAGAAATTGTTTTTGAAATCAAATTTTCTTAGGACTATTTTTTTGGCATTTTTATCATGTTCGGACCCAACAAGCCATGTAGCACCTAACCTAGCTATGTGCCTAAAGTACCTAAGCTAGCTTTGGGCTAGGCCATTTACAATAGGCCATGTGGCACCTAGGTTAAGCCTAAGCCACCTAAACATAGGTTTAACTTAGGTATGTAGGTACTTAGGTCTAGGTCTAAAACGTTTACAACAAAATCTTATTTTATTTTAAGTTTAACCTTTTGGGTGAAGCTTATATGATTAATTCCTCCCATTAGCAATTGAAACAATTGAATGTGTCTATTACACCAAACCAACATATTTATATAGTGGATATGTAGGTATCTATGTAGGTATTTAGTAAATTATTAGGAGGCACATAATAGGTAGGTAGGTAGGTGGTACATACATAGGTACGAAGGTATCTGTTAATGATATTTTTCTCTATGCCAATTAATTTCCTACTTCCCAACTTCTTTAATCATAAATTCTAAAACAACAATAAGTAGATCTAAAAATCTAAAAGTCTATGTACAATCCTACAACATGCATTTGCTTTGCTACAATTTCAAGAATCAAAATTGGCCAAGAAGAATCACTTCATTTCTCCAAGTGAAAGAAAAACAAATATAATTTCAAAGTTTGAAAGTATGAAAAGTAGTATGAAAAAATGGTATGAAATCCTTGTTCATGTCTCCATGTGTCCATCTAATTATACCTACTAATTTGAAAGTTAAATAGTTCTCTTGGGCCATTTAAACAATCACTAGCTAACATAATTACTAATAGTTTAAAACTAGTTAATGTAACATTGTTTACTGTTTACAATTTTACATCCGTTTGGGACCAGAGAGTCCATTAGACGAAAGGTAGATCATGGAGGACAGATTGTCCTCTGGTACTGGCAACATGCCACAAATTTCAGCATGGCAACACTAGCAGTCCAAAAAATTTCAAAACTATGGTCATTTATAACATTCTTCCAAAAACTACTTGTTCTATCCACTACAAGTTCTACAAACTATTAGTTACCTACCAACATATTTATTAACCTATTATAACACTACCTATTAGGTTTTGTAACATGTTAGGTTATTGGTTAGGTTACAGGTTAAGTTCAGTTACATATTAAGTCATAAATAACCTATTACTTTTCACAACCTATTACAAACGGTAACTTGTTAGGTCACCTGTTACAAATTTCTAGGTAATAATACTTTGTAATTAAATAAATAGGTAGGTGTTACTTACATAGGTACATAGTGGGTAACACAAAAAATAATCTTGTTTTTTTCCACTACCCAAATTCACTAGGTTTTTAATGAAATGGGACAAATTTAACTAATATGTAACTTGTATGGTTTTGGTAAAAAGGACTAGTCAATTAGGACATTTTTAATAAAATATTTTTTAGTCATTTTGGATAGTCACATGTTTCACTAAATAATTTTTAATTTTTAAATTACAACATGGATATATGAAGTCCCAAATTAATATGAAGTGGAATAAAATGCCACGTCATCATACAACTTTTTTCTTAAAAACATTTGCGGATCATGGAATCACGAATCCTATTTTTTTAATGGCATGTCGTGACAAAATTACATGTTATGAATTTTTTGTAATTTGTTTTCCAATTTTCTCAAAAAAAACATTTGACGTCATTCGTCATGATGTACATGTTTGTACATTACATTTATATAAGATAATATTGATGCATGGATTCATCAAGATTTGAACCTAAGACCTCATAGGACACACTAAAGTCTTAACCACAAAACCACTTCAAGATTTTATTAAGAAAGTAAAAAAAGTTTATTTTATTATGTTTGGCATGGAATTGCTTAGGAAATTTCAAACTTTAATGTACTTTTTTTTTTTTCAAAATTTACTCAAATGCTACAAATGAAAACATGATCTTGAAGCTTATTCAATAATTTATTCAAGAATGTTATTATAGTTTGCAAATATTGTATGTAAAAAGTTTTTTAAAAAACTTAAAATAGCATGTCATGAATAAATTTACAAAAAAAAGATTGTTTGAATTCACCTACAATCTCTATGAATCTAGTGTGAATTTAAAATGCATTCATTAAGTCTTTAACAATGTTATTTCCATTATGTAAAACATGTCCATTTTTTGAAAAATTGTTAGTTTTTATTTTCCCCAATATGATTAAATACAAATCACCCATAAGAACATTTAGCCACATTTGGTTATAAAAAAGTTGTGGAGTTGGAAACTTCTTTAAATCCTTTAATAATATGGTTACCTATGTAATTTATTATAATATATATATGTAGTTTAAATTTGACAAATTTTAATATTTTTTCTTTCAAAAAAATCCTTTGTTGATGTTGTTGCCCCTTTAAATTAGCAAAAATTGACTACAAAAAAAAAACTAATCAATATAGCCATTTAATTTTCAATACCATATTGTTTTAGCAATATGAATCATACACTAATACAAATGATTAAATATACAACTTGAAAAAAATCACAATTTTTTTTTAATGATGTAAAAATATATTTTACCTTCATTTGTTTTTGTAGAATTAAAAGTAACATGCTCTGGTGAAATTTAGTTGGATTAAACCCACTACCCCCCAACCAACATGTTTCTTTTGGTTATGAATTTTTTGAATTAGCAATTTTTATTGGGAAAAAATGGAAAAAATCGTGGAAATTGAAGGAAAAATGCAAACAACAAAAACTTTGCCAAAAATTTGAAAGGAAAAAATGTTACTTCTAATGAATAAGTTTTTAAAAATAATTATAATAATTCCAACTTTAAACACACAAACAATTCCAACATCAACAAAGGTTTTTTTAATTTAAAAACCAGGAATTTTCATTTAACTTTTTTTAATGATATAGTTTTACAATGGGTTCTAAGACTTGTAGGCCAAATACAGATTTTTTTTTTAAAATTTATATTTCCACATACATAATCTATAACCAAAACATGGTTAAATATTATTGTGGATGATCTTGAAAAACACCACAAATTTGAATAAATATAAATATTAAAAAAATATTGATGTAATTATTACTATCACCATTTATAATTCATTCATTTATTTATTTTTTAAACTTTTTATTTTTTAAATTCACCTCTAAATATTTAAACATAAACTTGCAACAAAACAAGCCCTAAAATTTTAATAAATCATTTTTTATATAAAAAATAAGTAAGAAAAAATAAATCATAATATATTTTAAGAACATTAAAGTTACAAAAATGAAAATTTAAAACTTCGAAATTTTAATCAATTTTTTAAACATGATTGTTTTTCCCATACACACCAAATAGAAAAATGGGGGAAATTTTAATTATTAATTATGGGGGTTTTTGGTGTGGCATCATAAATATTCATACTAAAAAACTTGTCGACATGATGCCTAAAAAATACTAGGGAAAAACATACATTTTAATTTACATAAATGTACAAGAATTTAATATATGAAAAATTTATAATTCAAAGGTCTACATGCATCCTAAACTTTGGATGCATGAGCACTTGACCTAATCATTGACCCATTCAAATATAAATAAGAAACCTAATTAGTTTTTATACATCCATTTCACAAAAATGTGATGAGTGCAAAATGCAATTCATGAGTAATGGATTTAACACATTCAAATTGAATGATTCAATTGATGTGCAAATGTTGATAATTGAAGAGATGTGAAAAAACTCACTAACTTGTTCAAGTATAAATGTGAAACATTAAGTTGTATGTGTTTCAATATACTAATAAGTGCAACATTTGAGTAACATTTGGTTTCAATAGGTTCAAATTGCATGATTCAATTCATGTAAAAATGTTGATAGTTCAAGAAATGTGGAAAAACTCACTAAACCATTCAAGTATAATTTGCAAAGCATTGATTTGCATGTGTTTCAATATATTCTAATAAGTGTAAGATGTAGCTTGTGAATAATGATTTTAACATATTAAATGTGAATGGTTTAATTCACATGTACACATGTTGATAATTGAAAAGATGTGAAAAAAATCATTAATTCATTCCAATATAATGTGGGGTTTCAATTAATATATATATTTTAATAAATTATGGTAAGTGTGAAATGCAATTCATGAGTAATGGTTTCAACATGTTAAAAGTTGATGGTTCAACTCATGTACCATGTTAATAGTTGAAAAGATGCTAAAAAATCACTAACCCATTATAAATGTAATGTGTAAATAAAATTAAAGGCTACCTCAATTCCCACATCAACAATTTGAAATTATTAAAAAATAAATTGGGTTCAAATTATATTCATAAATGAACAACATAGTGAATGTAACAACTATGAACAATATTGACCATTAATTAGTGCATCAAGTCACTTGCAAACTGAAGATGATTAAATGTAGTTGAAATGTAATCAAATTGGACAGTATTCACAATGTGTGGGGGTGAAAAAGGACAAGATTTCTTCTTGTGTAGATAGATGGTACATATGTAAGTACATAGGTACATGTAATTAAGTAAATAGGTAGGTAATAGGTAGGTAGGATGTTGGTACTTGGTAAGTAGGTAAGTAGGTATTTAATAAGTAAGTACTTAATAGTAGGTAGGTATATACATGTAGGTATGTATGTACTATTAAATAGTTTATATGTGTAGCTATTAGGTAGCATAAGTATCTATGTAACTATAATGTGATTATCTTGGTTACATGTGCAATTAAATGTATATACGGTGTTATGAAAAATACAAAAACGACATAAAAAATCAACCTATTAGAAAGATGAAATAGGTCATAATTGCAACTTGGTTGAAAGGAAAACCAAAATCCATCCAAATTTGAAAAATAATTGCATAAGCAATTGTTCATAGTCATATGTGACATTTAGTTGCACAAAAAATGGTTGCAAACAATAGGACTTCTTTTAGTGAATCCTCTAATGCGCCCTTGCCCAAAGGGGTTTTGAACTTTTTTGTCACTCCAAAACCCTTCACTTTTAGGGGGAAACTATGTTGTTGTTAACAACTATATGCCCCTACCAAAAAAATGTTATTATTTTCCATAATTAATTGCTCATCAAAACCATGATTTTCATAAATCTCTTAGTATTCTGAATTCAAATGTGCACTTTTTTTTGTAAAAATGGTTTATCATAAACAAACTTCCCAATTACAATTATAGTACCCCATTGATTTAATAAATATCACTGGTGGATATATGTTGAACATGCCATTTTTTATCATGTTGACTTACAATCAATTCAATGGTGGATTTGTCAATTTAATAATGGCAATTGTAATTACCAAAGTATGTTTCACTACCCATTTCATTTAGTGTTTCAAAATCCATAATCAATAATGACAACAAAAAATTTGATCTTTTTTAATGTTGCCCAAGGTTTGAACTCTTGAAGCTTTTGGGGCATAGCTAGTCATCTTCCTTGTTCAATCTTAGGAATGCCTAGGGATGGTTTTGTATTGATGCATATGGACATCTCCTTTTGTATCCTAACTATAGCATTTGAATTTCATTTGCATTCTTCAACTTGCATTTGCATTTTATTACTATTATGATTTCCTATATATAACCATGGATTTCTTGTCAATCTTGGAATTTTCATGAGCATAAGTCAAATCATGCATATTTCTTGTTTACAAACTATGCAACATTATGTATTCTTGGTGGTTTTTCACCTTCTTGGTTTTTGGTGCGCCTTTGCCATCTTTTCTATCACTTTGAACCGTGTCTAACAAGGAGCTTACTTTCAACATGATAAAAAGGAGCCACAATCATCTCCTTGATTAATGACTACTTATTCTTAAAATATTTTTAGAACATTTTGGTAAAAATTTTTAAAATAATCTTTGAAAATATATATACAATTATTGTCAGGTTTTTATTTAAATTTTTCCAAAAATATGTAATTTATAAAGTATTTCAAGTCATTTGATAAGTTCTTTTACTATTTAAAATCATTGATTATAGGGTCAAAGCATAGTCAATTAGACACAAAAAGTAATCTTGACACTACGTAAATTGAATTTTGTGAAAAGAAAAAGAAAAAGTAAAGATCTTTTTCATTATTTTAAAAAGACACTCATATGTATGTGTATGGTACTTATACAACTTTTGATTTGTAGGATTAAATGTGGACAAAATGAAATTAATAGTCTACTTGCAAGTTACTTTTGTAAACATGTGTAAATCCTAGAATTAAAAAGTTTGAAGCAAGTAGGTTATAAAGTTAGCAAAATGGGAATTTGAACATTTGCTAATGTTTATGAATATGAAATGCACATTATAGAAGTCCATAATTTGTAGTTAATGTGCATGTTTTGGAGTAAAGTATTTTGGAATGTCAAAATTGGACGCTTAATCAAAAATACTTTTCACCTTTTTTTTTGGGTGCAAATGTGATGAAAACAATTGCTCTAAAATCATGTTCATACATAGCATAGTCGCACACAATTTCCTCGCATAAAAGTTGCACCTTTTTTTTACATATATTGCCAAGGCTACAAGTAGACAAGTAGGTTCATAATGTAAAATTTGGGCATGTGTCTTGTGCAAAGATTTGGGTTGTTGAACTTTGACCTAGCCTTCAACCTAGACACCTAGTAGTGGGAACCTCAACAAGTAGCCTTCAACCTAGTCATGAATGGCAGTTACATGTAGCCTTCAACCTAGCCACTAATGGGAGTTGAACACTTTTTAGTAGTTGAGGTTCACATGATGGTCTTTCAATTCTTCTTTTGGGTATGCAGTTCACATGGGTTATAGCTAACCTTTGACCTAACCACTAGTAAGAAGTGAGTTTGCGCGATGGGTGAACTTCCCACAATAGTCCTTGGATTTTTATTCTGCACATGCAAGTTTGCATTTTGCAACTTTTCTTTCAAGTGCTTGTACATTGAAGTGAAAGTCCATGAAATGCAATGGGGGGTTTCTAAAATACCTTGCCCAAGGATGTAATTTTGAAGTTCATTTGGCCAAATATTGGTGGTATAACCTTTTCATGGGTAGGTTTGATATCAAGTATTCCTAGGCTTGCTACTTTTTAAGAGGGCTTAGAAAAATTTCGTAGAAAAATGTGAAGATTCCAATGTTTTGCTAGGTGGCAGCTTTGTGAGGAAGCATTGGGCAAACTAATATTCGAAGTACACAAATAATAGGTGTTGGAAAATTATTACGGAATTAGAAGTGAGGACTTTTGACGTGCTCTCAAGCTCTTTGATAAACTCAAATGTGAGTTTGAAATGAAAACAACAGAAAAGCAAGGAGTTAGGGACACGCTCCCTGGCTTGTAGCACTTTGGGGGTAGAACGACATGCTGGAACTCCAGGATGGGACTAGGAAGAATGACAAGCAATTAATCATTCACATGGACATGTACAAAACCAAACAACAAGTTGGTTAGTGCATAGTTAAAACACTTTTGGTGCTAGGACGAGCCATGGACAAACTCGGACTCACAAGACTCACCACGGCCTAAACTTGGGGGAAACCACCACCTTCCCCCTTATAGTATACTAGTGGGTGCCCGTGGCCGAAGGCCCCTGTGAAGTCCCCTGTGGGTGCCCGCCGAAGGCCACTGTGAAGTCCCCCCTGGGTGCCCGTGACCTTCGGCCACTGTGAAGTTTTATAAGTTTTATTTTTTCTTATTTTTTACTCTTTATTTGGTTTATTCATTTTTGGAGCTGAAGAAAAAGTTTCATTTTGCAATTCTCATAGAACTACAGCATCATCAATTTGAACCATCTGCCAGAAAGCATGTTTAATTGAATATTCTGCCAGAAGGTTCAAGCTGAAGAAAAAGTTTCATTTTGCAATTCTCACAGAACTACAACATCATCAATTTGAGCCATCTGCCAGAAAGTATACTTGCTTGAATGTTCAGCCAGAAGTCACTTTTGCGTAGTAGTAGCAACGCATCTTTTTCTTGATTATGTGTAAATATTTTTTGTAATCTCTTGTTACATCTTTGTGCTGCTGTGACATGACTGACTTTGTGCTCGTTGCAGTAGCATCATCTGATTTCGTTCCTGGCTTTCCCTTTGATCTTCTGAACGTACACACCAACGGAAGCGCTTTGATTCTTCGGGATTCTGCCAGAAGTTTGATTTTGCAATTCTCTTGACAATCACATAATTACAGCGTCATCAATTTGAACCATCTGCCAGAAAGCATGCTTGCTTGAATGTTCTGCCAGAAGTTTCATTTACTATCCTTCT
>Ga0116230_10001441_pt1 | contig 22616 bp, 19 predicted proteins | sample S1TSphfallax_3_FD_88678 | JGI IMG/M metagenome (GOLD analysis project Ga0116230, IMG submission 88678) | Host-associated microbial communities from peat moss isolated from Minnesota, USA - S1T2_Fd - Sphagnum fallax MG | ecosystem: Host-associated > Plants > Peat moss > Unclassified | place... | reverse complement strand
TTCACCGCTCAGCCGGCCTTCACGCTCTCGAGCCAGGCGCTGTCGATCGCGAACGAATGGTCCGGCTCGACCGCGAAATACCGCCGCGCCTCCTCGGGCAGGCCCTGGATTTCTACTCGGATCCGCTCGCGCTCAACGCACCGGCAGTTCGCGCGACTTCTGCACGGTGCGCAGCGCGAAGCTGGAATGCACGCGCGCGACGTTGGGCAGCCGGGTGAGATGCTGGCTGTGCAGTCGCTCGAAGTCGGCCGTATCGGCGAGCACGACCCGCAGCAGATAATCGTACTCGCCAGACATCAGGTAACACTCCATGACCTCCGGCACCTGCCGGACCGCATCCTCGAAGGCGCGCAACAGGGCTTGCTCCTGCCGTTCGAGCGTGATGTTCACGAAGACATTGACGGGGCAACCAGCCTTTTGCTGGTTGATCAGCGCCGTGTATCCCTCGACGAAGCCCATCTCTTCGAGCGCGCGCACACGGCGTAGGCATGCAGACTCGGACAGACTGACGCTCTCGGCCAGTTGGCTGTTGGTGACCCGGCCATTGAGCTGGAGGGCTCTGACAATGGCACGATCATAGCGGTCGAGTTTCATAGTCGGTGCTTTCTTGCGGGAAACGGTCAATTCTTCGAATAGTTTGCCATATTTCCTTAAGATCGAGGCGCTTACGCAGGTCTCTGGCGCGGGCGTTCCTTATGCTTGATAGTCAGGTTGAGCATTCCCCCTCCTGCCAAAGCCGCTCGGAGCGAAAATATGAAAATCGGCGTTCCCAAAGAGATCAAGATTCACGAATATCGCGTCGGACTCGTGCCGGCGGGCGTACTGGAGTTGGTCCGCGCCGGACACCAGGTCTTGGTCGAGACCGGCGCGGGCAGCGGGATCGGCTTCGAGGACGCGCATTACCGTGCCGCGGGCGCGACGGTGGCGGCGAATGCTGCCGAAGTGTTCGCGACCAGCGATCTCGTAATCAAGGTCAAGGAGCCACAGCTGTCCGAGTGCCGCCAGCTGCGGCCCGGACAAGTCCTGTTCACGTACCTGCATCTCGCGGCCGATCGCGAGCAGACGCTCGCGCTGACCGCATCCGGTGCGACCGCGATCGCCTACGAGACCGTGACTGCGACGGACGGTTCTCTGCCCTTGCTGACGCCGATGAGCGAGGTTGCGGGCCGCATGTCCGTGCAGGTCGGCGCCTATTGTCTGCAAAAGGCCAACGGCGGATTCGGCGTGCTATTGGGTGGTGTGCCGGGCGTCGCCCCGGCGAAGGTCGTGATCCTGGGCGGCGGCGTCTCCGGCACGCATGCGGCTGAGATGGCCGTGGGCCTGCGCGCTGACGTCACCGTCGTCGATCGCTCGGTCAAGCGGTTGCGCGAGTTGTCGGCGATTTTCGGCAGCCAATTGAAGACGGTCTATTCGACCGCCCAGGCGATCGAGGAATTGGTACACGACGCCGACCTCGTGATCGGCGCCGTGCTGATCACGGGCGCGGCGGCGCCGAAGCTAGTGAGCGCGGCGATGGTGCGTACCATGAAGGCGGGCGCCGTGCTCGTCGATATCGCAATCGACCAAGGCGGCTGCTTCGAGACCAGCCGGCCGACAACCCATGCGGAACCGACCTATGTCGTCGATGGTGTCATTCATTATTGCGTCACGAACATGCCGGGTGCCGTACCGCGCACCTCGACGGTGGCCCTGACGAACGCGACCCTACCCTATGTCAGAGCGCTTGCGGACCTGGGCTGGCAAGAGGCGCTCGCGCGCGATCCGGGCCTCGCCCGCGGCTTGAACGTGCATGCCGGCCAGGTGACCCACGCGGCCGTGGCCAAGGCCTTGGGTTTGCACTACCGCGAACTCGCTGCCGGCTGAGCGACGGACCATAGCGGCGAATGGCCGGTATCTAGCGTTCAAAAAAGTCGGCGTGCGGCGAAGCTGCCGGGGGTCGTATGCACGCACCCCGATTGCTATTAAACGATCGATCAATTACTCTCCGGCGCGTCGGTGACGCGTCCCGCGTTACCGCAGTGCTAGGGGACCCCGCATGGCGCGCAATCCGCGCTTCGACATCTTGTTCGAGCCGGTGCGGATCGGACCGGTGACGGCGCCGAACCGGTTCTATCAAGTTCCCCACGCCAGCGGCATGACGAATGCGCTGCCGCACGTGCGCGCGAGCTTCCGCGAGATCAAAGCCGAAGGCGGCTGGGGCGTGGTCTGCACGGGGGCAGTCTCGATCCATCCGAGTTCGGATGATTCGCCGCTGCCGTTCGCGATGCTCTGGGACGACAAGGACATCCGCGCGCATGCACTGATGACCGACGCCGTGCACAAGCACGGCGCTCTCGCCGGGGTCGAACTCTGGCATGGCGGCGCCTGTACGCAGAACCGCACGAGCCGGATCGCGCCCTTGTCCCCTTCCGGTATGCCCTGGTTGTCGACGCATCTCGGTTTCATGGGCAATTTGCGGCCCCGCGCGATGGAGCGCGCCGACATTCAGGCGTTGCTCCGGTGGCAAGCTGAGGGCGCGCGCCGTGCGGTGCAAGCGGGCTTCGATATCGTCTACGTGTACGCGGGCATGGGCTATCTACCCTACGAATTCATGCTGCCCGAATACAATCAGCGAACCGACGAGTACGGCGGCAGCGTCACGAACCGCGTGCGCCTCGTCCGCGAGTTGCTCAGCGTCACGCGCGATGCCGTCGGTGACCGCTGCGCCGTCGCGCTGCGCATCAGTCTCGAGGAATTGCGCGGGCGGCCCGGCACGACCGCGCCCTCCGAAGCGCATGAAGTGGTCGGTTTGCTCGCCGATCTGCCCGATCTCTGGGACGTGAAGATGGATTCGAGCCCGACGGACTGCGCCCCGTCGCGTTTCGCGGGCGAGGGCAGTCACGAGCCCATCGTCGATTTCGTCAAGCGCGTCACGCAGAGGCCCGTGGTCGGCGTCGGCCGCTTCACCTCGCCGGACGTCATGGTCGCGCAGATCAAGCGCGGCGTCCTCGATTTGATCGGCGGCGCCCGCCCCTCGATTGCCGACCCGTTCCTGCCGAACAAGATCAACGAGGGCCGGGAGCACGAGATCCGCGAATGCATCGGCTGCAACATCTGCATCTCGAGCTGGCATGACGGCGTGCCGGTACGCTGCACGCAGAATCCGACCGCAGGCGAGGAGTGGCGCCGCGACTGGCATCCGGAACGTTTCGCGCCGCCGGCGAGCAAGGCGAGTGTGCTGATCGTGGGGGCCGGGCCTGCCGGTCTCGAATGCGCCGTCACGCTCGCGCGGCGCGGCTATCCCGTGACGATCGCCGACAAAGCGGCGGAATTCGGCGGCCGGCTGCGCTACGAGACGCGCCTGCCGGGACTCGCGACCTGGGGCCGTGTCGTCGACTGGCGCCTGGGTCAGCTGCGCGGCAAGGAAAATGTCAGTCTGTATCCGGGCAGCGAGCTTAGGTCGGGCGACATACTCGATCTCGAACACACGCATGTCGTGATCGCGACCGGTGCGCGCTGGACCAGGATGCTCTATGGCACGAACGAATTTCCGATCGCGGCGCTCGAGGCGCCGGGTATCTACACGCCCGACGATCTCGCGGCGGGCGCCCAACCCGAAGGGCCGATCGTGGTCTTCGACTTCGACAACTATTACCTCGCGAGCGCAGTCGCCGAGCAGCTGGCGAACTCGGGCAACCACACCACCTACGTGACCACCGCGGGCAACGCCTCGGCCTGGACGCTGATGACCAACGAGCTCCCCTTGATCCACCGCGCGCTGGTCAAGGCGGGCGTACCGATCATCACCTTGCAACGGGTCACCGGCTTCGACGGCGAACACGTCACGCTCGGCGACGTGTTCGGCGGCGGTGGCCGGCGGCTGCCCTGCCGGTCGCTGATCATCGTCGGAATCCGCAAGCCGCAGGACAGCCTCTATGAAGAGCTGACTGCGCAGCCTGCGGCACTCGAGCGGGCCGGCATCCAGAGCGTCACGCGGATCGGCGATGCCCACGCACCGGGCGCGATCGTGCATGCCGTGCACAGCGGTCACCGCTACGCGCGCGAGTTGGAGTCGCCGGAGGGTACGGCGCCCTACAAGCGTGACTTTCCGCTCATCGCAGCGACTTCCGCCGCGACGTTGCCGGCAAGTGCATCGGCGCCATGAGCGCAACGTCTCTCGAAGTCTCGTTGCCGAGTGATTGGTACACGAGCGATGCCGTATTCAAGGTCGAGAAGGAGCGGATCTTTTGCCGCGAATGGCTCGCGGTGTGCCGCGCCGAAGAACTGCCGAATCCCGGCGATCATCGGGTCCTCGACGTGCTCGGCGAGAGCATTCTGCTGCTGCGAAATCGCGACGGCGCTCTACGCGCGTTCTACAATGTCTGCCGCCACCGGGGCGCGCGACTCTGCCTTGCAAGCGAGGAGTCGGCCGGCGCTTGGGGCGTGCAGCTCGGCGGCGGCGTCAGTGGCCGGCTCATCGTGTGTCCGTATCACCGATGGTCCTACGATCTCGACGGCGCGCTGGTCGCAGCCCCCCATCTGGGCGCGGAGACGGGCTTCGACAAGAGCGGTTTCCACCTCTATCCGGTCGGCGTCGACACCTGGGGCGGCTTCGTGTTTCTGCACCTGACGCCGCGCGAATCCCAGCCCCTGCAAACCCAGCTCGGCGGCGTTCCCGCTCGAACCGAGCGCTATCCGCTTGCCGACCTGCGCATCGGCGCAACACGGCGCTATACCGTCGCCGCCAACTGGAAGGTGCTGTGCGAGAACTACAATGAGTGTTACCACTGTGGCGGCGTGCATCCCGAGCTCTGCGCAGTCGTGCCTTCGTTTCGCGAGCGCGGCGGTGCCAATCTCGATTGGAGCCGTGGCGTTGCTCACCGTGATGGGGCCTACACCTTCACGGCCGGTGGCACGACGCGACGCCGCGCCTTCCCGGATCTCGACGCTGACGAGCGCGTGCGCCACAAGGGGGAGCTCGTTTATCCGAATCTGTTCGTGAGCCTCGCCTGCGACCATGTGGCGATCTTCATCCTGCAGCCGCGCAGCGCCGAGAGCACCGAGATCGTCTGCCATTTCCTGTTCGAGCCCTTTGAACTGGCCAAGCCCGATTTCGATGCCGGCGATGCCGTCGAGTTCTGGGACCTCGTCAACCGCCAGGACTGGAGCGTCTGCGAACGCGTCCAACAGGGCTTGCGCGCCCGGGTGCACCGATCCGGCTACTATGCGCCGATGGAGGATTTCAACCTCGACATCCGCCGGTATGTGAGCGAGCGCATCGGCTCGTACCTGCCCGGCTGACGGACCCGTGACGATCAAGATACGCGCGCCGAAATTCCATCGGGAGACACCGGCGGTGAGGCGCGACGCCCTCGTCGATGCCACCTTGCGCAGCCTGCGCGAATACGGCCACGAGGGCACGTCGATCCGGCGCATCAGCAGGGCTGCGGGCGTGTCGATCGGTTTGATCAACCACCATTTTCGCAGCAAGTCCGAATTGGTTGCGGCTGCCTACGAAAGCATGGCCCTGTCCCTGCAGATTTCGATGCGCGCCGCCGCGGAACAGCCGGGGCAGGCATCCCGGGCGCGCCTCAGCGCGTTCTTTCGTGCTTCCTTCTCGCCGGAGGTTCTCGAGCCCGGCGTGTTCAGCGTCTGGCTCGTGTTTTGGAGCATGGTCATGCATGCACCCGAGATGCGCGCAGTCCACGATCGAACCTACCACGAATACCGCACGATGCTCGAGTCCATGCTCGCCGCTTTGGGCGAGGAAGGCGCAGCGCCACCGTTCAAACTGCGCAATGCCGCCATCGGGCTCGCCGCTCTGCTCGACGGTCTCTGGGTGGAACTCTCGCTGAGCCCGGGCACGTTCACGGCCGACGACGCCATCTCCTTGTGCGAGGACTGGGTCAACGCGCTCTGCGGCGGCGGCTTGCCCGGCCTTGCCTTGGCGCATGCGGAGCGCGGCGGTGCGCACCGTGACTGAGCGGCAGACCCGCGATGCCGTGATCGTCGGCGGCGGGCACAACGGCCTGGTGACCGCCTGTTATCTCGCCGCAGCCGGACTCAGGGTCACCGTGCTCGAGCGACGACCCGTCGTCGGCGGCGCCGCGGTGACCGAGGAATTCCATCCGGGATTCCGCAACTCGGTCGCCGCCTACACCGTGTCCTTGCTCAATCCCAAGATCATCCGCGACCTCGACTTGGCCCGCAACGGGCTGCGCATCGTCGCACGTCAGCTGGCCAATTTTTTGCCGCTGGACGAGATGCACTACCTCAAGCTGGGTGCGGGCAAGACCGCTGCGGAGGTCGCCAAATTCTCTGCGGCCGATGCTGGACGGCTGGACGCCTATGCACAGCGCCTCGATGCCGTGGCCGACGTACTGCGCGATCTCGTGCTCGAGACGCCGCCGAACGTGACGTCCGGGTCTTGGGCCGCGGCTCTGCCCGAACTCCTGAGCGGTGCAAGACTCGGCAAGCGTCTGAGCAGGCTCGATCTCCCCATGCGCCGCGAATTGCTGAGCTTGTTCGGGGGTTCTGCGGGCGACTATCTGGACGGTTGGTTCGAGAGTGCGCCGATCAAGGCAGCCTACGGCTTCGACGGCATCGTCGGCAATTACGCGAGCCCGTATGCGCCCGGCTCGGCCTACGTGCTGCTTCACCACGTGTTCGGCGAAGTCAACGGCAAGAAAGGCGCCTGGGGTCATGCGATCGGCGGCATGGGCGCGATCACGCAAGCCATGGCCAAGACCGCGGCCGAGCGCGGCGTCGAGATTCGCATTGCGAGTCCGGTACGCGAAGTCACGACCGCCCGAGGCCGTGTGACGGGTGTGGTCACCGAGGCCGGCGAAAGCTTCCCGGCGCGCTGCGTGGTCTCGAATCTCAATCCCAAGTTGCTCTATGGCTCGCTGATCGAACCAGGCGCCTTGCCGCCGGACTTTCGCGAGCGCATCACACGCTGGCGCTGCGGCTCCGGCACGTTTCGCATGAACGTTGCACTCTCCGAGCTGCCCGATTTCCGCTGCCTCCCCGGGCGGAGTCCGGCGGAACATCACACCGCCGGCATCATCATGGCCCCGAGCCTCGCCTACATGGAGCGGGCCTACCTCGATGCCAAAGCCCACGGCTGGTCGCGCGAACCCATCGTCGAGATGTTGATCCCCTCGACGCTCGACGACAGCCTCGCACCTCCGGGCCGGCATGTCGCGAGCCTGTTCTGTCAGCACGTCGCGCCGGAACTGCCCGATGGCGCCTCCTGGGACGCGCATCGCGAAACTGTCGCCGACCTCATGATCGAGCTCGTGACGCGTCACGCGCCCAACTTCAAGGCGGCGGTGCTCGGCCGCCAGATATTCAGTCCGCTGGACCTCGAGCGCACGTTCGGGCTATCGGGCGGCGACATCTTTCACGGCAAACTGAGCCTCGACCAGCTATTCTCGGCGAGGCCCATGCTCGGGCACGGCGATTATCGCGGGCCGCTACGGGGGCTTTACATGTGCGGTTCTGGCACCCACCCCGGTGGCGGCGTGACCGGCGCACCCGGTCACAATGCGGCGCGCGAGATCCTGCGCGATTTCAAGCGGCGGCGCCTGAGGCGCGCCTAAGCTGCGTTTGCGAATCAGCGGCCCAAGGGCGGGACGAATGGACGTTCGCGCATCCATTTCGTCACCGCCCACTTTTCTCCCGCGGTGACGGGCGCTCCGGCATGCAGGGAGGTCGCATCGACCTGACCGCGACTGTTGCAGTATTCGAAATACACGGCGTTACCGCGGATCGGACTGACCGACAATCCGACCTTCGGAAACGTGGTCTCGCCTCCACCCGGTACATCGTTCAAGTAAACAACCAGGCTGCTGACCCGCTGACCACTGCGCCGTAGCGACTGTTCGCTGGACTCGTTGTCGGGCACGAGGAAATCGACGTGGGGCGCGTATTGATTCCCGGGCCCGTAGCGCAGGACCTGCAGGCCTTCGCCGTGATCGACGGGCAGATTCATGATCGCCGCGAAGCGCGCTTCCAACGCGGCGATGAACGGCGTCTCGCCCGGCAGGAAGAACATCGATGCGCTGTCGCGATAGCCTGCGACACGCTGCTCACCCGTGATTGGCTCGACCACGGTCGACGGTCTCAGCCGCAGTCGTGCGAGCGCGATCAGCGCATCGCATTCCTCGGCATTCAAGACACCGCCTAGAATCGCAATGACCGGCTTCGAGACGCGCGCCAAAACGGCAACCGCCCGGTCAGCGGTGCGGATTGAGTGGGCCGCCGCGATCCTCGGTGGATCAGTCACGGTGGCCTGATCCGGCAGATCGATCCTCAAGGTCTCGGCAGTGAACCTTGCACCCGCGGACCGAGCCGCCACGAACGCCCGAATCAAACCCTGGGCGATCGGCGGATCGAAACGCTGGGCGAGGAGACCCTCGAGCAATTGCGCGGGCGGGCAGCCACGATCGAGATTGTGTTCGATCCAGCTGCGCAGCTGCGGCTTGATGTTGACGGAGACTCTCATCGATGCGCGTCCAATGGTCTGCTCCAGGCTCAAAGAGTGGGCAGCACAGGCAGCCATTTTCCGTCTTGCAGTCGCACGGTGACGCTCATGAGCATGTTGTCCTCATGACGGATGATGCGGTCGATGACCGGAAAGACCTGGCGCGCCTGCGGGTCGTCCATCCAATCGGCCGCCTTGAGGCGGTAGGTGTACCGCACCATGGTCTCGAGATGGCCATGCACCTGCTCAGGCGGCGACCACTTCACCACCTGCTCCAGGCTCAGGCGACCCACACAAAGATCCGCATCATGCGCGGTCGGCCGGTCATGGGCGCCCAGGGTAATTCGCCGCTTCTCGAGGTAGTACCGGCGTCCTTTCTCGGTGAGCGAATAGGAAACAGCTGGCTGTGCCGCAGCCAGCCCTGAGGCCGCCGTTGATTCCACCAGGCCCAAACGCTCGAGCACCGGCAGCTGCACGGCGTCGTTGGTCTTGTCCAGCCGGTCCTGCGCAGTCACGACCCTGGGCCAGGAGAACTTGCCCACGCAAAGATCGCCGTGCTCGGACAGATACTGCTTCACCGCCGTGGTCAGCGTGCGCCGGCTGGGTTGATCAACGCCGGCCTGGGACAGGCCCGACATCAACAAGGCGCCAAGCGCAACGCCGGCAGCAATCATCCGCTTTTCCAAAGTCATCATTTGCTCCTCGCTGGAAGTCCTGACTCGGTCGTCAATTCACACAATTCGGATCTTGCGGTGTAACGCCTTGTAGGTAACCGTCGGTCAATGTCTCTAGAAAGCACAGCAGGTCCGCTTCGTTCTGTGCCGTCATGTAAGGCGTGTCGCCAGGAGACAGCCCGAACGGAACGTCCGTGTTGTCGACATAGCTCTTGTAGGCGGACGGAAGATCGTTGAACTTCTGCACCACTCCGCCGACCGTGGGATACCACTTCCCCGGGTTGGTGTCGCGGGTATTGTAAAAGTCGATGACCTGAGCGAGCGTCGTGAATACGCCATTGTGAAAAAACACATTGCGTGTGGCGACGTTGCGCAGCGTAGGCGTCTTGAACGAGCCGCACCACTGTGCGCTTTCCGGCACGACATGCGGGATCAGATAGGCATTTTCCGGATCCGGGTTCACCGCCGTGCAGAGACCAAGATCGTAATAGGTCGGCAGCGGAAACTTGGACGTATTCGCCGGAATATTCGTGTTGCGCGGTGGCGATGCGTTCTCGTAGGTATAGTCGGTGAAGATCGCGCCGCCACCGCCGGTCTGGGGGCCATTGTAATGGCAGGCGAAGCAATTGCCGGTGTAGTTGAATACCTCATAGCCGCGCACTTCGGCGGCAGTCAAGGTGACCGATTGACCGTTGCTGAGCTCGAGCGTGGACCAATAGTCGTACTTGCTGGTGAACGCATTGAAGCTGGGATCCTCCTGCTGATACGCCTGCAGCGCCAAGCCGACATCCGTGAAGGCCGTCGCCGTGTCGTTGAAGACATTCGCGCCATATGCCTGCTCGAACAGCGCCGCGTAGCTCGCATTCTGTACCACCGCAACCACAGCCGCCTCGCTGGCGTTGTCCATCTCGAAGGAAGATAGGAGCGGTATGGCGGTCTGCTGGGCCTGCGTGTCCGCGCGACCGTCCCAGGTGAAACCGCCGCCGGGTGAATTCGTGCTGACACCATCTGGATTGGTGGCGCTGTCGTTATACGGTGGCGTATATAGCTTATAGGTCAGCGTCGGCACAGCCCGGAAGCCGGGGGTGCTCAGATTCGGCCCACCGAGCTGCACGGCGCGGGTGTTGGTGGTGGGCTGCGCGTAGTGATTCGTGGGATCGTGGCAGGTGGCGCAGGACATCTTCTTGGAGGCCGAAAGATTCGGATCGAAGAACAGTTGTTGCCCCACCTGGGCCTGCGGGCTCAGGTTCGCCGCCTGGGCATTGGCCAAGCCCGCCAGGCCACCCAGGAGTCCAATTGCAACCGCTAACAAACCGCTTCCGACCGTGGATACCCGACGTATTACGTCGACCGCGACGCGCGACATCTGCGCATTCTCGAGCATGCCGTCCTCCTCAGCTCTTGAGATTGATGGTGCTTTCACTCAAATGAGCAAACAGGCCGGCGCTCTCGCGCCGGCCCAACCCTTCCGACTTGCAGCTGACCGCGGGACGTTCTACTGCGCCCAGAGGTTGGTCTGAGTCGCATCCGGACCCGTGGTCACGGGTGGCGTCACGGTGCCCGCGGAGCTGACACGAGTGACGCCGGCCGGGAACTGATACACGTGGTTCATCGCGCGAACCGCATCGAAATGCGGATTCGAGCTGCCCGCAAACTCCGGCAGAACCGAGGCATTTTCATTGATGAACGTCTCCGTGTATTTGGAGCGGTTCATGTAAGTGCCCGGTTGGCCCGGATCGGCCAGGCCGAAGACGTCCTGCAAGGTGCGCACGAAAGAGAAATGGCTGTAGTAGTCCGTATCGTAGAGACCGCTCGGCGCGCCATTGGCCACCTGATTGGTCTGGAGCGAGAACGTCGTTACTCCGTGACCGTGATTGCCCCTGCTGTACGCGGGAGGCGTGAAGGTCGCCCCGTTGAAAGCCTCGGTGAACGGAGATTCTGCGGACTGACTCGAGACCGGAGTTCCGTTCGCGGCGAACTTGACCAGCTGGGCCGCGCCATCGCCCGCGCGCTCCGGGTTCCAACCACAGCACGAAGTCGTCGCCGATTCACCCTCGTCGAACGTGAAGACGATCGCAACGCGCTTGGTCGGATCGTTCCACAAGGCCGAAGATTTGATCTTCGTGACGATGTTCTGAAACCAATAGTCGGCGCGCGGGACCGTCCCGGGATTGTGCATGTCATCGTCTTGATCGGGAATGATCCAGTTCAAGTTCGCGACATTCCCGCTCTCGAGGTCGGCCTTGAACTGGTCCTGTACCCACGGTTGGGTGTTTCCGGTCCACCAGGAAGTGATGCCGTGCGCCGTGGCATAAGACTGAAGCGCGCCATCCCAATCCCCGGCGCTCGTGTAATTGTCGCCCGTGGTCGAATTGGTGTTGCTGGGATAGGCGTACGGGATCGCGTTGCCGTTGACGTCGGTGGTTCCATACGCGCCCGAAATACTGCGCGCATTCAGTGCATAGTTTGGCTGGGCCACCGTGTCCGCGAACCAGACAGCGGTGTTGTGCTTCTTTGCGACCAGCGAACTGGTATACGTGACGCCATCCGAGCCCACGATGGAACTCTCGGTCGGATTGTCGAAGTAGATGCCGCCCGTTGCCGCATTCCAACTGCTGGCGCCCACATTCGCGGTAGTGCCCCCGGGTGACGGCCAGAGCGAACCCTCGTACTCGTGCCAGGTCAGACCGGCGGCGTTCATGGAGTTCTGCAGATTGGCGACCACACCCACGATGGACGGGTAGGGAATAGCCTCGTCACCCGTCTGGCCCCAGTCGTCGGCCGAGCCCAGCGCCAGATAGTTCGGCTCACTGGGAGCGCCTGTGGAGAAGTAGTTGTAGTACGTGTTGCCGCTGGTCAGGAAACTATTGATGAACGGCAGCTTTGAATTGCCGTATACGCTGCTCTGCGACTCGTTCTCTTCGATCACCACGAACACGTAATCGTATTGCGGCATGCCTTCCAGGTTGAAGGCGTACTCCTCGGCGGTCAGAATGTTCGCAACGGAGTTCTGATCGGTTCCGGTGCAGCCGTCGGCGTTGGTCGGATCGAAACTCGCCACGTCCGGGCAGTCGAAATTGCCGCGCAGTTCGCCAATGCTGTCACCGCGGTCGACGAACTTCGCCGCCAGCGTGAGTCGTCCTTGCGCGATGACTGACTCCCTGAGGATGGCCGCCTGGTCGGTGGCATTCGTCACTTGGGTAGGCGGTAGCAAGGTATTTGCGGAGGTGGAAACCCCGATGCGCTGGCTCAGGTTCGCGAGCGCCTCCGCGTAAGTCAGGCCTTGATTCTCGATCGCCAGCGCCACTTCCGTCGACAGCGGCGTGATATTCACGGTCGCGGCGAGCAGCGGGTTCTTGGTCGCGGCCTGGATCTGGGCTGCATTGGCACGGAACACGGTGCGGCCAGCCGTGCCGGGGGCGCCGCCGATTTCTGCGACGAGCGAGGCGAGGGTAGAACTCGACAACTTGAAGCTGCCCGTGGATGAGGTGATCGTAGATGGCTCGTTGAGGTCACAGGCGCCGTTGCCGTTCAGGTCGAAGCAGACCTTGGCACCTGCATAGATCGTGGCAGCCGTGCTGGAAGCCGCGGAGGCGGCCGCCGTGTCGGCAAAGACCGGCGGAGTAAATTGAGCACCCCCGACGACGCCTTCAACGATGGAGTTGGCGAAGGCGGAAGCGGAACTGAGCGCGAGGACGCCGGCGACGGCAGCAGCGACCTTGGAGGGCCGCAGCGGCTTGAATTGAGAAGTCATGTTTGTTTGTCTCCCGAATAGGCAAAAAAAATTTCGTGAGGAATCAGGCGGCGTGGCGGCGCCGGCCGACCAGACCGAACAGGCCGAGACCGGAAGCGAGCAACAGCACGGGGGCCGGGACAGGGACCGGGACCACCTCGCTCAGCGTCCAGCTGGCAGTGTTGCCGGGGCTATCGAGCGCCAGTTGGGTGGCGTTTCCTTCAGCCGTGCTGAAAGAATCGGTCTGCAGAAAGTTGGCGGCAACGGCTTGGTAGATGCCGTTGGTCGCATCATTGAGGTACGCGAACTCGTAATCCGGCGAACTGTTGACCGCGGCATCGACGTCGGAAAATACGAAATTGTTGAGCGCTCCGTTTGCGTAGATCGTGACCGGCGTGCTGTCCGTGAACGTGGCCGAGCTCGGGTTCCACGCGTTGGCCTGCAGCGTCGCGTTTCCCAAGGTGACGCCACCGACGACGACCGGTGCGAAAGCGATGCCGTTCAGCGCAACTTGAATGTTGCTGATGTCCGTCACCGCCAGGCCGCCATCGGTGGACACACCGTTGAACGAACCGGTGACCTCTTGGCCGTCGGAAAACGTGTAAGTGAAATCGTAGGTAGCCGCGCGCGCGGCACCTCCCGTGAGAACGGCGCATACCGCCGCTGCCGTCAGGAATTGCTTGATCATGGAGTCCTCGTGTGTGTGTCGTGTGTGTGCCGAGTGTTTTGCGTGAGAGTGTCGTCGGGTGCCTCTATTCATCAGCCTTGCTGCTGGTGTGTTCAGCAGCGCTCAACCATCAGTTGGGTGTCGCGCGAGTCGTTTGTGATCGAGATCGCGTGACAACCACACTTCGGAGTGCAATATCTTTTCTTCGTGGCTTTTTTTTGTTACTCGCGAATGAAGCTTGTGTAACACTGACACTTCTTCGCACTTGCATGTGTTCGCCGCGTCGCGACGGCGCGATGTGGTTCGTGACTCGCGAGTCGAGCGGAACGTCATGAATCGCCGCCGTGAGGGCGGCCTCGGCCTGCCGCAGTGGGATGGGAGCGGGCGGCGACGCCTATCGATTGCTTGTCGGCGGCCGCAGGATCGACCGGCCGCTATTCACCCGCGCAGAAATTCCGCCAGCCGCTGCGCATCGACATTGCCGCCGCTGACGATCACGCCGATGCGGCCACCCGCGAACGCGGCCGCCTGTGTGCGAGCGCCTGCGAACCCCAAGCACCCGGTGGGCTCGACCACGATCTTCATGCGCGTCGCAAAAAACTGCAGGCTCGCCGCGAGTTCCGCGTCGGTCGCAGTGAAGATGTCGGCGACCTCGCGGCGGATGATCTCGAAGGGGAGCGCACCGAGCGCCTGGGTCTGGGCGCCATCCGCGATCGTTTGCGGCACGTCGATCGTCACCACCCTACCGGCACGCAGCGATTGCTGGCCGTCGTTGCCGGCCGCGGGCTCCACACCGAATATCTTGCAGCCAGGCACCAGGGCGCGGGCCGACAGAGCCGAGCCCGAGAGCAGTCCGCCGCCGCCGAGACAAACGAACAAGGCGTCGAGCGATCCGATTTCTTCGAACAATTCCTTCGCCGCCGTCCCTTGACCGGCGATCACGTCGGGATGATCGTAAGGCGGAATCACGGTGAGCCCGCGTTCGTCGGCGAGTCTTGCGGCGATCTCCTCGCGGCTCTGACGGTAGCGATCGTAGCTGACGATCTCGGCCCCATAGCCGCGTGTGGCCGCGAGCTTGGACGCCGGTGCATCCTCGGGCATGACGATCGTCGCCGGGATGCCGAGGAGCTGCGCAGCGAGCGCAGTCGCCTGCGCGTGATTGCCCGACGAGTAGGCGACGATCCCGCGTCGGCGGCCCTCGGCGGACAAACACGACAGCGCGTTGAAAGCGCCGCGAAACTTGAAGGCGCCCGTTCTTTGAAAATTCTCGCACTTGAAAAACACCGATGCGCCGAACTCGCGGTCGACCGTCGCCGAGGTCAGCACGGGCGTCCGCCGCGCCACTCCGTGCAGGCGCACGGCCGCCGCGATCACGTCCTCGTAGTTTGGCAGCGTGCCCATCATCCCAGCGGGGAGACTCCGAACAATCTCTTATGTGCCCAAAAAATGAAGAACGCATAGGTCGCGAGCCCGAGCACGACCGCGAGCGCATCGTTCCAGGGCCGTGCCGGTGCCATGCGCAGGATTTTCGGCGGGCGGCGTTTGAGCGAGATCCGATCGACGACCGCCCAGGCGAGAAACGACCCGAACAGCACGAGGTCGTACAGCATGCCATTGGCGAGCAAGTGCGCCAGCGCCCAGAATTTCACGGCGGCCAACATGGGATGTTTGGTCGCCGTTTGGATGCGCCCGGGCAGATTCGCCGCATAGAGCAGCGGGAACACGGGCAGCATCAGCAGGAACGCGACATGTCGGAGCCAGAAGGGAGGCACGTAGACGACGGTCGGAGCCTCGCGTGCGAGGCCGAAGCCATAGCAAATGAGCACGAGACCCGCCAGCGACAGGATTGAATAGGCCACCTTGAATCCGTTCTCGCCGAGACGCGCGAGCAAGCCTGCGCGCATCCCCGGCGTGAAGATCGCGAGCGAATGGGCGCCGAGGAAGAGGATCAATCCGAGTATCAGCAGACTCATTGCGTAGGTCTATCCCTTATATTTATTTCTTCGCGCGAGATTTTTTCGCGATGGGTTGGCGGCGCGCGGCCTTGCCGAGCTTGACGCCCTTCTTCGGCGGCGCAGCCCGAGAGCGTACGCCCTTGCCGCGCGTCGGTCGGGCTTTCGCGGCGCCCGGGCGCGGTGTGGTCGAGGGCCGACTATTTTTTTTCGCGACCGGCTTCGCGGCCCTCTTTGCGGACCTCTTTGCGGCCTTTTTGGCCGGCAGCTTCCTCGGCGGCAGCGTGGAGGTCGGCGGCCCTTCCGTGCTGCCACGCAGTTGCTCGAGTATGGCCGGGTTCTCCAGCGTCGAGACATCCTGCGTGATCGGTTCGCCGCGGGCGATCGAGCGCAGCAGCCGGCGCATGATCTTGCCGGAGCGGGTCTTGGGCAGATTGTCCGTGAGGCGGATCTCGTCTGGTTTTGCGATCGGACTCAACTGAGCGCCGACCCAGTCGCGCAGTTTCGTGATCAGCAGGCTCGCCTCATTGCCGGTGGGCCTGGCGATGTTCAGCACGACATAGGCAAAAACGGACTCACCCTTGATTTCGTGCTGCTTGCCGACCACGGCCGCCTCCGCGACCTGCGGATGGGCGACGAGCGCGGATTCGATTTCCATCGTGCCGAGCCGGTGGCCGGCGACGTTGAGCACGTCGTCGATGCGCCCCATGATCCAGTAATAGCCGTCGGCATCACGATTCGCGGAATCGCCGGCGACGTAATAGCGGTTCTGAAACTTGCTCCAGTACGTGTCGAGGTAGCGCTGGTTGTCACCCCAAATCGTGCGCAGCATCGAGGGCCACGGGCGCTTGATCACGAGATAGCCGCCGGCGCCGGCCGCTTTGACGGCGCGGCCTTCGTCGTCGACGATGTCGGCAAAGATGCCGGGAAAGGGTTTCGTGCAGGAGCCTGGCTTGGTCGGCGTGATACCGGGCACGGGCGTGATCATGATCGCCCCGGTCTCGGTCTGCCACCAGGTGTCGACGATCGGACATCGGCCCCGGCCGACGACGCGGTGGTACCACATCCAAGCCTCGGGATTGATCGGTTCGCCGACGCTGCCCAAGAGCCGCAGCCGCGACAAGTCGTAGCGGCCCGGGGTCTCGTCGCCGAGCTTCATCAAGGCGCGGATGGCCGTGGGTGCCGTATAGAAAATCGTGACGCCGTGGGTCTGGCAGATCTTCCAGAATCTTCCGCCGTCGGGGAAGTTCGGCGCGCCTTCGTACATGACGATCGTCGCGCCCGCCGCGAGCGGCCCGTAGGCGACGTAGCTGTGTCCGGTGATCCAGCCGACGTCGGCGGTGCACCAGAACACGTCCTGATCCTGCAGGTCGAAAGCCCAGCGGCTCGTGAGTTTCGCACCGAGCAAATAACCGCCGCTCGAATGCTGGATGCCCTTCGGTTTACCCGTCGACCCTGAGGTGTACAGCAGGAACAGGGGATGCTCGGCGTTCACCCACAGAGGCGGGCATTGCGCGCTCTGACCGGCGATCAGATCGTGCCACCAATGGTCGCGTTCGGACTGCATCTCGCATTGCCCGCCGAGGCGTGCATAGACGATCACGCCCTGCACGGATTTGCAGCCGTCCGCGAGGGCCTTGTCGACGGCGCGTTTGAGTTCGATGCGCGTGCCGCCGCGCCAGCCGCCGTCCGCCGTGATCACGAGCTTTGCCTCCGCATCCTCGATGCGGTCCTTGACCGCATTGGCGGAAAATCCTCCGAAGACGACCGAATGCACGGCCCCGATACGCGCGCAGGCATGCATCGCGATCACCGCTTCGGGGATCAAGGGCATGTAGATCACGACGCGATCGCCCGCCACGATGCCCTGGGACTGCAACACGTTCGCGAACCGCGAAACTTCCGCGTGCAGATCCCGATAGCTGAGGACCCGCACGTCGCCCGGCTCACCCTCGAACACGATCGCCGGCTTGTCGCCGCGCAACGCCAGGTGCACGTCGATGCAGTTGTAGGAGACGTTCAGCTCGCCGTCGGTGAACCAGCGATAGTTCGGCGCGTTGCTGTCGTCGAGCGGAATCGTGAACGGCGTGTGCCAGTCGATCTCGGCGACTGCGAGATCGGCCCAGAAGCCGATGTAATCCTCCGACGCCCTGGCGTACATCGCGTCCAGGTCTTTCGGCTTCAGTACGGCATGCTTCACGAACTTCGGCGGCGGCGGAAAAACACGCCGCTCCTGCAACACCGATTGAATGTTTTCTTGTGCCAACGACGATACTCCCCGATCGATGAATACGGCCCGTTATTCTACGATCACCGCCGGCGCGGCGGCGATACGGCGCATCTGTTGACGCAAAATATTTCCGAAGCCATGCCGGTCGAAAAACCTCTCCAAGGACGCTGGGTCCACGCCTCTTAGACGAAGGTCGTCTGGCGTCGCCTGCAGGGGCATGTCGCAGACGATGCCGGTGAGGCGGCGCGCGAGGTAGGCGGCCTCCTTGTGTGCGCGCAGCCGACCGCTCAAGGACGCCGCGCCGCGCAGTTTGAGGCTCGCGACCCGGTCGAGGTTCGCGTACAGATCGTCGAGCGAAGCGAACACGGCGAACAACTCCGCAGCGGTTTTCCTGCCGATGCCGGGGACACCGGGAATGTTGTCGACGCTGTCGCCGGTCAGTGCGAGGAAATCCGCGATTGCCTCCGGATGCGCGCCGAACTTGGGGCCGATGTCGTGATAGTGGTAGCGCGTGTTGCCGCTGTAATCCCAGAACACGTCGCCGTCGCGGATCAATTGCGCCAGATCCTTGTCGCGCGTCACGAGCACGTTGCGCAGGCCCGCCGCGCGCGACCGGGCCACGAGCGTGCCGATGATGTCGTCCGCCTCGTACTCGCTGCTCGCGAATTCCGAAATGCCCATGAGGCGGCAAAACTCGCGGCATAAATCGAATTGGCGCACGAGATCCGCGGGCGCGGATTCGCGGTTGGCTTTGTAGGCCGGATAGATGCCGTTTCGAAACGAGGTCTCGCTGCCCAGGCTCTGGTCGAAGGCGACGCCGATACGCTCAGGGTTGACCCGTTCGAGGAGATCGGTGAGAAAGCGTGCAAAACCGTAGAGCGCGTTGGTCGCGTTCCCGTCACCGTCGACCATGTCGGGCGGCATCGAGTAATAGGCCCGAAAGATGAAATAGCTGGCGTCGATATGGTAAACGACGCCGGACCTCGGCGGTTGCGTCACCGCCGGCTCACATCGGCCAGCGTTGCATGCGCTCGTGCAGCGGACTGGAACGCGGGAAGTGCGCGATCAAGTATTCCATTTGATCGGCCAACACGCGGCGGCCCTTCAGATAAATGTACTCGGCATAGGTCGGCGTGAACGGCACGGCGAGCAGTTGCATGCCCGCCTGTTCGGGCGTGCGCGAGGCCTTCGCATTGTTGCAGCGACGGCAGGCCGTCACGACGTTGCTCCAGGTATCCTGGCCGCCGCGACTGAACGGCGTCACGTGGTCGCGTGACAGGAGGCTGTATTGGAAGCGCGCGCCGCAATACAGGCACAAATACGCATCACGCCGGAACAAGGTCTGGTTGTTCAGCGGCGGCGTATAAGCCGCGCCGCGCAAATTTCCGGGGTTGCCGGTCACGCCGACCGTCGCAATGATCGAGTTCACGTCGACGATCGTCCGCAGGCCGGTGCGCGCCGAGGTTCCACCGTACAGACGGTAGAGCAGCGTGCCGCAGGTGTAAGCCACCTGCTCGGTATGATAGAGCCTCGCGGCCTCTCGATAATCGACCCATTCGAGCGGCATGCCGGAGATATCGGTGCGCAATATCTGCTGGGACAAGGGGTACGCCTGACGCTCCAGCGTGATCTCGTCCCGCCAGTCATGGAACCCGCTGAGCTCGTGTGTCGACGGCTTCATACTGCACTTAAGATAGTCGAGTCTTGTGCCATAATTCAACGTTTAGGGGGAGATAAGCTGCATGCCAGTCGTCGTCGGTGTCCTGAAGGAGACCGCTGCCAATGAAAACCGTGTCGCAATCGTTCCGGAAATAGCCACCAAACTACGCGGCTTGGGCGCGCTCGTCCTCGTCGAATCCGGCGCAGGTTCCTCCGCACAATTCACCGACGCACAGTATACAGGGATCGAATTCGCCGATGCCGCCACGATACTGGCCCGGGCGGACGTGCTATTGACCGTCCAGCCTCCCTCGTTACAGCTGATCGACGCGCTCAAGCCCGCCGCGGTCGTCGTCGGCTTCATGCAGGCCTATGCACGACCGGACATGGTCAAGGCGCTCAAGCAGCGCGGCGTCACGAGTTTCGCGATGGAACTCGTGCCGCGCATCTCGCGTGCGCAGTCGATGGACGCGCTGTCATCCCAGGCGGCCGTCGCCGGCTACAAGGCCGTGCTGATCGCCGCCAACTCGCTCGAGAAATTCATGCCCATGTTGACGACGGCGGCCGGTACGATCCGGCCCGCTTCGGTGCTCGTGATCGGTGCCGGCGTCGCCGGACTTCAGGCAATCGCGACGGCCAGGCGCTTGGGTGCGGTCGTCGAGGCCTATGACGTGCGCGCTGCGACGCGCGAACAGGTCAAGTCGCTGGGCGCCAAGTTCGTCGAGACCGGCGTCTCGGCCGAAGGCAGCGGCGGCTATGCACGCGAACTGACCGAAGAGGAGAAGGCGAAGCAGCAGGAAGTGCTGGACGCGAGGATCGCGGCCAGCGACGCCGTCATCAGCACCGCCTCCGTTCCCGGGCGCGCCGCGCCGCGCATCATCTCGCAGGCGGCGGTCGAACGGATGAAACCAGGCTCGGTGATCGTCGACATCGCGGCCGAGCAGGGCGGCAATTGCGCCTTGACGCGTGCCGGTGAGACCGTCGTGCACGGCGGAGTGAAGATCATCGGACCGGTCAACCTGCCTGCCACGCTCGCCTTTCACGCGAGCGAAATGTACTCGCGCAACCTTTTCAATCTGCTCAAGCCCGCGCTGCCCAAGGGTGAACTCAGCATCGACTGGCAGGACGAGGTCTTCGCCGGCGCGGTGCTGACCCACGCGGGAAAGATCAAGCACGAAGCCACCCGTAAAGCCGTCGAAGGAGTCTCGCCATGATAGACGGCGTCATCGCCCTGTACATCTTCATGCTCGCGGCATTCACCGGGTACGAGGTGATCTCGCGCGTTCCCGTGATCCTGCACACACCGTTGATGTCCGGATCGAATTTCATCCACGGCATCGTGCTCGTGGGTGCGATGGTCGCGCTGGCCGGCGCGGACACGACGCTGGTGCGCGTGATCGGCTTCGTCGGGGTGTTTCTCGCGGCGGGCAACGCGATGGGCGGCTACGTCGCGACCGAGCGCATGCTGCAGATGTTCGTCGCGGCGGGCAAGAAGAAAGGGAAGAATTGATGGACTTCGCAACTACGGGGCAGACGCTCGTGCAGCTGAGCTATCTCGCCGCCGCATTCCTCTTCATCGTCGGCCTGAAGCGCATGAGCTCGCCGGTGACCGCGGTCAGCGGCGTGCGCTGGGCCGGTGTCGGCATGGTGCTCGCGACCCTGGTCACGCTCGTGTTCATGCACGCCTCGACGCTGAATCTGATCCTAGTGGTCGCCGCGATCGCCGCGGGCGGCCTACTCGCCTGGGTCAGCGGCAAGCGTGTCGCGATGACCGACATGCCGCAGATGATCGCGTTGTACAACGGCATGGGCGGCGGCGCCGCAGGTGCGATCGCCGCGGTCGAACTGTACAGCGGCAATGAACAGAGCCTCACGCATTTGGGCGTCGCGGCGGTCGGTGGCTTCATCGGCTCGGTCTCCTTCAGCGGCAGCCTGATCGCGTTCGCCAAGCTGCAGGGCCTGATCACGAAGTCGGTGCGCTTTTCGGGCCAGAAGCTGTTCAATCTCGCGATCTTGCTCGTGACTTTGGGACTGGGCGTCGCCGTCGTTGCCGGTGTTTACACCGGCCCGCTCGCGGTCTCCCTGTTCTTCGCCTTCGCCCTGCTGCTCGGCATCGCGATGACGCTGCCGATCGGCGGTGCCGATATGCCGGTCGTGATCTCCCTGTACAACGCGCTGACGGGACTTGCGGTGGGCTTCGAGGGATTCGTGCTCGACAACGCCGCGATGATCATCGCGGGTACCGTCGTCGGCGCGGCAGGCACGCTGCTGACGCAGCTGATGGCGAAGGCGATGAATCGCTCCCTCGCCAACGTGCTGTTCGCCAACTTCGGCGAAAGTTCGAGCGCGGGCGCCGCCTCGGTGACTGGCACGCAGAAGGCGATCGAGGCTTCCGATGCCGGTGTGATGCTCGCCTTCTCACAGAAGGTCATCGTCGTACCGGGATACGGCATGGCCGTCGCCCAGGCGCAGCACAAGGTCTGGGAGCTTTGTCAGCTGCTGATCGAGCACGGCGTGCAAGTGCGGTTCGCGATCCATCCGGTCGCGGGCCGCATGCCGGGCCATATGAACGTCTTGCTCGCCGAAGCCGGCGTCCCATACGACCTGATCGCGGATCTCGACGAGATCAACGCGGAGTTCGACACCGCCGACGTGGCGCTGATCATCGGCGCGAACGACGTGGTGAACCCGGACGCCCGCACCAACAAGTCGAGTCCGATTTATGGCATGCCGATCTTGAGTGCCGACAAGGCGAAGAACGTGATCGTCGTCAAGCGCGGTCAGGGACAGGGCTTCTCAGGGATAGACAACGCCCTGTTCGTGCTCGATCAAACACGCATGCTCTACGGCGACGCGCAGTCCGCGGTGGGCCAGCTCATCCAGGCGGTCAAGGCCGCAGGCTGATCTCAAAGCGGTCACGTACTTCCCAAGTCGGCGGCGCCGGCGCATCTGGATTGCCCAGGCGGACCATCGTCGCCCGGACGTGAGTTCCATCGATGTTCAACCGGACATAGTGATAGTTGGGGAAATCTGCGCTCCGATACAGATCGGACGCGGTGCGATCGACATCATAAGGCCTGGCTCCGCCGCCGCCCGACACGAGATAGGTCACGCCGTCCTCCTCGTGCCGTTCGTAGTTGTGGATATGTCCGGCACTGACCAAGATTCGCGCCTGCAATTTCGGCGCGATGCCGTCCAGGTACTCGGCCAGGGATATTTCGTTTGGCCGCGGGTTAT
>Ga0116230_10001439_pt1 | contig 22623 bp, 25 predicted proteins | sample S1TSphfallax_3_FD_88678 | JGI IMG/M metagenome (GOLD analysis project Ga0116230, IMG submission 88678) | Host-associated microbial communities from peat moss isolated from Minnesota, USA - S1T2_Fd - Sphagnum fallax MG | ecosystem: Host-associated > Plants > Peat moss > Unclassified | place... | reverse complement strand
ATACATTAAAATACACCCCTATGTCATTGTAGAATACCTTTAGGATGTAACTAATTTGGTGACTATTGCAACTAATGGGACATATCAACCTATTAATGGATGAAAATAAATGTAAAATCAATCTAACCAATAGGATGAAATTTTTAATAGTTGCATCATAGTTGTGAAAATGATCAAAATAGTTGAAATTTGATCTTGTAGTTGCAATATTCCCAAATCTAGTCGCAAATGACTACAAGTCGCATGTAGTCGTAAATGGACTAGTTACATTTTGGTTGATTTCTACTAGTGTGACGACCAATCTACATTATGCAAGGGCCCTTTTCAATCCATACTTATGGATGAAGCTTGCTTACATGATGATACAGATGTAGAAAAGGCCTTAAACAAAGTTTTGTGAAAAATATTTCATACCCCAATTGCCTATGCCCTAGTTTTAAGAAATTTTGTAGATTTTGTCAAAAGTTGAGGTCCATTTTCTGACACCCCCCCCACCCCCCCCCAATTAAGGACCTAGACTTGCTCCCACATGAATGGTGGGATTTGATTAGAGCTAGTGGACACACACTTGCACCCATTGCCTATTGCATTTTGGTGCAAATGTGTTCCGTATCATCTTGCGAGCATAATTGGAATTCATATCCATTTGTCCATAGCAAAATGAAAAATCAGTTAACATCAAATTAGATGGAGGACCTAGTGTACATATACACTAACATCAAGTTATTGTGAAAATGACCTAGCATCGGGCCCATGACATGGTATGAAAAGAATGTGTTGTTTAAAGATTCAATGTCTGATGTTGATGAAAATGTAGATGCAAGTGATTCATCAAGCGAAGACCCCATAGTGTAAGATGAACCAAATGAAGATGAAGTTGAACATATCCCTTTTCAATTCCCTCTTGATGATAAGATTCCATTTTCCAGATTGTTGTATGATTCAATGGTTTGGCAAGTTTAAGGGTATGACAATGGTGATGCAAATCTGAACATGCCATTATTAGATGACAATGTTTCAAGTGTCCAATACACCCCCCATAAATCAAGACATGTCCATGCAATCAATGAGTTCCATGGAAGTGGACCCTCAATTTGTGTGAACACACCATTAGCTCAAATCATCATTCCAAAGTTGAATGCACAACAAACAATAAATAACACTTTATATATACAAATGGACCCATTCATCAAATCCTCCCAATATTGTAGTTGATGACATTAGGGATATTACATTGGAGCTAGGTGTGGGCTTGCATATGATCACTAACACAAGTGCACCCCAAGTTGTGGATCCAAGTCCTTCAAGTCTATGTAAGACCTAAGAAGTCAATAGAAGGTGATTCAAATTTTGACCACACACCAATCAGCCAATACTTGTTGCATCTAAGACCCCCAATATTCGAAGTTCCAATGGGGTAAAAAATAGTCATTTTGGTAGCTTCCATGAATCATCTTTAGCCACTTATTGAATATTCATCCACATGTCAAATTACTCAAAGGAAGAGGCCCACTATTCAAACAACAATTGTTTTTGTAAGTGAACATGATTATGAATGACCACACACTAATGATGGCATTTTGGATATTGAGGGACGGTGTTCCACCAAATGAATTGTGACAAATATCATCACAACTTTACGTAGGACAAACATTTCAAAAGCAGAGGAGGGGCGCAACGATGATGATGATGACAATGACACCAACATTCATGATGAAGCAATTGAAGCCCTAAATGATAATGATTACCATGAGCCTCGACCCCAACATCCAAATTCTACCATTAATCATCCTCCTAGGTCACGAATCACAAAGGCTTCATAATCATAAGCATTTGGCATTTCATAATTCTTACACATATGTTGAACATTATATGCAAATCCACATGGTGGCATAAACATATTTTCTTCTAGTTGTATATATTTTTGGTAATAAAATTGTAACCATCTGATTTGGGACCTTATTTTGAAATTGGTGTATTTCATATATGACAATTTCATATCCATAATTCAAATTGGAAACTTTCAATTCCAAGGGCACTTAGAATGATCCACAAGGCAAAAAAAGGGAGTGTTTAACTATAATTATTGTAGTAAGAAAAGAATTAAATTTTATATAAAGAAATAATATTTAATTTACTTGAACCAAATCATTTGCAATATCTATCAAAAGATGAAACCCTAATAATACATTATCAAAATGGTATTCCCAATAATTTTTAAATAGATCCTCAAGTGGCAATAACATTTGTTCCTTTTTTCATTTATGAATTCAACTAAAAATTAACAAATGCCATATTGTGTCAAAATAATCATGCGTGTTGTAAACATGTCAAGGTGTCCTCATACAACAAATCCTCATGCAAATTGGAGAAATCCAAGACATAGATTCCTTTGAACACACATGGAAGATATTTGACATTGGTGCCATTGTGATCCCAAGTTATGAACACATTCTCCTTGTCCATTACATTGTCAATTCTAACATATAATGTCAATGGTATGTCCTTGTACAATAAGTCCTTTGATAATCAAGAAATATCCACATCATATCGGCCTTCTTCTTGGCCTAGGAAATATATGACATTTGCCCTTTCATACACCCAAGTCACAATGGTGTGTTCATCCGATTTGCCAATCGATTCAATTATTTTTCGTTCAACTTGATTGTTCAACATATTTTGTTTTGCAAAAAAAATTGGAATCACAAAAATAACCAAAAAACTGCATGGAATCCCCTGCCCCCTTTTCTTTAATGTGTTGTGCACCAATTGTCCAAAACAACCATAATCATACATGTCTAAAAGAAAGGGAGGAAAAATTAGAATCTAAACCTCCTTATATAGGTTAAATTAGGGTTACCCCAAAACTAGGGCACCCAAAAAATTTGGTGACTAAAAACATTTGGTTGCCATCCAATGGTGTTTATAATGTACCAACCACATGTGGCTATCAAATGTCGTCAAATGGTGACCAAATTTTTTAAATCGCTAATGGGTTGTGTGGATAGTTGATGACCAAAACAATTTAGTTGCCATTCCTCAAGTTTGAAGGTGATTGAAAATTTTCAATTACCAATTCAAGAATCTGCAATCAACAATAATAAAAAAACTTTAATCACCAATTGGCGGATTGTTTTATTGGCGGTTGAAGGCAACCGAAATTGGTCGATTTATGGTAATCAAACCTATTTTGGTTACCTTTGGTCACCAATTGTGCATTGGTTTGATTGCGGCCGAACCACTTTTTGGTTGCCATCTAATGACCTTAACTTTACAATGCTTGAAGGTTGTTGGATGGAAACCAAAAAAATTTAGTTGCTAGTGAATCTAGGCCATTGGACTAGGCCTAACGCCACATCATGCATTTGATGGCGACCAAAAGTGATTGAAATAGGCAGTGGTTCAATCTTAGGGCTTTGGGCATGTGTGGGTCCATTATAAGACCCACACATTTGTCATTTCGTGTACTTTCTTCCCTAAGTGTGAAGACTTTGTTTATTCTAAACAATGAATGCCATACACTTGGAAGAAAGTGGGAATCCTTTGGCGGGCTTTTAAATTCACGACACCAATTGTGAAAATGATTATGTGCTAACTTGAATGTTGAACCTTTCAAAGGACCCCCATACCGATTTATTATACTTTTTTTTAACATAACCTTAATTTACTAAACCCTTAACCTAATTTTCTTTAACCCTAATTTATGTTTACCTATTTATTAACAAACGATGGGTATGACGGCGAACAATTTAGATCGAAAGAGAATGGTCAAGGGCCATGGTGTGAAAGGAAGACAACACGAAACAAAGCTCGAAGCATTTGAAGACCCAACTATTGTAGCATATGTTAGATGGCAAAACCTTTCCCAACTTTAGTTATACACTTTATGTTCACAATATGTGCGTTGGTGCCACATTGACAAGAAGTAACCACTTTCTAAGCATGAGACCCATAGGAAAAAATATTCACCCAATATACAAATTGCCTAGATGAGCATATGAAGGCATGCATGTTAGAGGTTTACATAGCCATGATGATGAACCATTTTTTTCCCAAAACCTAGGTGCCTTTAATTGTGGCACGAATAGTTTATGCAGAGGTGGTGCTTGAGGTTCAGGTTGATTAAATGACCATTCTAGGCAACCGAGGCAACAATGGGCCTTCATATTGACCAAATATATATACATTGGAAATTTGATAAGCTCTTCCAAAAGCTCACCTACCTCTTACAATAATTTCTCAAGCTTTTACAGGGAGACCTTAAGTTCTTCCCCAATCAACCCTTGTCACTTTCCCTTTCCCTTTTCAACTAGTACCACCAATATTGGTTGTTCCCAATATAACAACACCAAATATTTCTTATATTCAAGATTTGGATCTTGTGACAAATGACTAAATTATTTAATGCCCTTGGGAACAAAATCCTTTTTTATCAATGTTGAACACATACAACCCCATGGACGTAGCACATTTACATGTTGTGGTTCAAATGGCATCTTACTTGCCATTTGACATGATAAACAATCAAGGGCAATTGACAAAGGTTGCTAGTTGTTAACCCAATTTTTTTGTATGTATATAGTAACTGGTTAAACTAACTAATAACCAATGATGTGGTATAATTTTAAGATTATTTTAGTTTTTGGATAACAAGTCTTAAATTAACTAGTATGTTATATGAACTAATAATTGGTTTATTACAATAACCGATTGTTAATAAAACAAGTTGATTTAAACTTGTGACAAATAATTTTATTATTTTGATTTTGAAGTTTATATTGGTTAGTGATTGTTTAAGTCAAAACAATATTATGAGTTGGTACAAATAAGACTTAGAGTTGGATCTAAAGATCTTTTATTTTCTATAACTTTTGGAGAGTTTTTGATTTTTGAACCAATTTACTTTGATTTTCTTTGAAACTTTTTCTTTTTATTCTTTGGAATGCAAAACTTATAATAGTTTATTCTTTATGAATAAGTAAAAAAAAATAATCCTTCTTGTGTTTTGATATTTCAAATTTGGAAAAATAAATCATACATGTTGATAATTTTAGTAAACCAAAATTAGAAAATAGAAAAGAAAATGAAAAATTAAAAGGAATAGAAAAAACCCTTAACATTTGGTGACCATGCAGTGGAACAAAAGTGTGAATAATCACGTTTACAATATTTGGTTTTTAACAATTGCTTTGTTTTAATATTTAAATTTGGATTTATTTTTAGTTTTAATAGTTTTCTAGGATTATTTTTGTGTTCATACTTTTTGTTTTTCTTTTAAAACCAATAATTAATGATTTGTTAGGATTTTCATGTTGATCCTTAAAAATTTTTTTAGCAACTTGTTGATTCAAAAAAACCTAAATTAATGATTTTTGTGAGATGTTGATAGTCACAAAGGGCCTTAGAAGGTAATTAGAATTAGAAACATTGCAACAACATGTTCGTGAGGTGGTTCAGCCACAAGAACAACCATGTTCTCAAGTTGAAGGAATATAATTGGTTGAAGCTCCCAATAACGAGCCTGAACAACCTGTTACAACAAATGTACATTTTCATCAGATACCAGCAGAATAAGAGGAAAAAAGGGAATCACAAGTACTTTCAATTGGTTGATTTTTGACACCTAAGCAATCGTCCCAACAATGAAGGTCAAATGCATAATTGGGTGGGCAAAACACCGAACTTGTTCGACATACTTATGAGGTAATTTTTGCAAGACACATATGGCAATTTGTGACACTCGGTTACTATATTCCCATAATTATTTAATCAACACCAGTTGTTGGTTACTATACATTTGAATCAATTCATCTTTTGAATCCAACGACAACAAATTCACAATTGGAATGCAACCAACTTTTAACCCAGTTGGAACAACTACGTAACCTTCACATAAATTTGGTTTTCAACAACTTGTAGAATTGGTGGAAATAGTCATGACCCTTGTTGTTATTTGACAAACACAACCATTTCATCAAATTGTTTGGCTAAATGTACCTATCATGGGAATTGTTGAATGACCATTTGTTCAACAAAGTATATTGGTTACAACCACACAACCCACTATTGAAGTTGCATTAGCATGTGCATATTGTCAATAGGTTGAACATGAATTCAAGAATTATCCCTTTGTGGATGATAAATTGAGAAATTTGATGAAATGATAATTCATAAATTTTTTATACCATGCAGTACCAAGCAAACCAATGACACATGTTGGTGTACCTATGCAAAAAAATTGACCACAACCAAGTTTAGTTACTAACCCAATACCAATTAGTCAACATTTAGGTTGGATGCAACCTGTTACACCATTAATAACAAAGCAACCTATAATTGTATTGTACCTGATGTGGTATAATGCAATTCCATCTTTTGTAACTATGAATGTTAACATGTATTATATGTATTATTCGGGAATCAAAGGACCTGATCCATTGATTTTTAGAAGAAAGGAGGGATATGCAATAGGTGTTATTTAACCAAAATTAATGCCAACTATTGAACGATTGGTGTAAAACCAATATCTTGTCAATGTTCTAACTTATGGACTATAACAACCGATTCTCATTGTGAAAAATGTACATGTTCAACAAATAATGACAATAATTCTACCTCTTAATATACATGTTACCATTGGACTACCTATCTATGGTAATGGTGTTTCAATCAACAACCAAGAAAGGCTAATCGAAATCCATAGTCGGGTGGAGAACTGCCTAGAGGTTCATTTAATGGAGGATCGCCAAGAGGAGGATCACCCGATTGAGACCCACCTAGAGGACCACCACCTAATCCACATGTTGGATTTTATGGATGGTCGGCACCTAATCCAAGGATATTCATGCCACCATAGCATCAACTGGTTATAGTTCAATTTGAACCAACCAGTAAGCTACCATATCCAAAACTTCAATATCCCACATATGTGAAGGATATCGATCTTGATGCTCACATTAAAGTTTTCAAAAAAACAATTAAAACCAATGGTGAGACTATGGAGGCTGATATTATCAACATGTTTGGTTTCAATTTATGAAATACCATTTCATAATGGGGTAAAATTTTTGTACAAGATCATCTTACCTACACATTCAATGAATTGGAGTAAGCATTTTATAAGCGCTTTTGGACTATGAAAAATGACAAAGAAATCTATATGAAATTTAAAAAAACACTAGCAACAAGTTGGCAAATGGGTAAAGGTTTATTATGAATGTTTACGTAAATTAGCTAATTACTTACAAGTGAAAGCTACTAATGTTTTCCTTACTACTATTTTCAAAGCAAGTTTATAACCATACCTTAGATTGGCAACAATAGGTATGACGAAATATATCCTTATCAAACATAAGGAAGCTATAGTGATTTATGAGGAAAGTGGAGTGGTTGTAGCAAATTACAATGTTTTGATAACTCAACCAAAGTCCAAACCGGTTGCATAACCTATAGTCACTTATACCACTACTAAACAATAATTAACCTATTCAAACTACGGTCAAATAGGTCATGCAAAAGAAACATATCATAATAGGAAGAGAGAATAACCAATAATTCTATTATACCCACTAAAATTGTTAATTAGTGGCTAAAGTAATTGCACAACCTATTAAACTAACTAGAATGCCATTGAGATATCCTTGTATTATATGTTTTAGCTTTGAACATCATGCACATGATTGTCCTAAAAAGACAAAAGTTCATAACATGCTCCAAACTAAGTTAACCACTATTGTCATTCTAGTAACAAAAAACCCTAAACTTGATCATGTACCATTTCATGTAGTTGTTGTCACGACACGTAACCAAGTACCAGAGCAACAGGTTCTTAGAGAACATGAATTGGTGAAGGCAAAAGCAACAACTAATGGCAAACATAAGAACAATTACGTGATTTTTTTGTTCATATTATTAGGGAATTACAAGGGAGTGATTTAACGTCACAAACATTCATTGATTTAAATAGACCACTTCATTCAAATTGGGTTGGTCTACTAAAACTAGTAAGTCAATAAATTATTAAGAAACAACCTATTTAATTGACTCCACAAATAAGGTCACCAAATAAAACTTTGGAGGAAATTTTGAAAAACATTAGTACTCAAGTTTTGGAGATTAAGTATGTTATCAATTCAGGGCAACTCTTGAAGATTATGTCAAACATCAAATGGTACATTTTCAAACCAGTTAAGTATGTTCAATCGATCTAACCTGAACCTGTTCAACCTAAACCTACATGTGCAACAATGGCATCGATCATCAGATGGCCATGATTCAAGTCCAAGTTGGTAAAAAATTCATTGATGATGTGTTGATTGATGTAAGATTTGGAGTAAACATCATAATTGCAAACTTGAAAGTACAATTAGGTTTGTCAAAACTTAATCCCACACCTTATAATCTATGTATGGCAAATCAAACTATAGCCAAACCATTTGGTCTTATTAGGGATCACAAGATATTTGTTCATGGAATTCCTTATGTGGTTATATTTACCATTATCAACAATGATGTTCTAGATTCTAATTACTCAATGTTGCTAAGATGCCCATGGTTGAAAGATGCAAATGTATCCCATGATCGAGGAACTAATGTTGTTACCATACAAGGAACATGTACAATAAGAACCATACATATTACTAAGAAAGTTAATGTTTAAACCAAAAGACCAAAAGTTTTAGTATGTTATGATTTCTAGTCTAGAATATTTTATGAAAAAAAAGATGTGATATTTGCTACAAAGCTAGACATGTTTTCAATAGGAACCATAGCAGTACCTACTCATATTGAACCTATTCTAAACTAGCATGCATCCTAGATATCGGTATAGCAAAATCGGTCCAAAAACAACATGTAAAATTTAGTTATACCACCTAACGTTATCAAACAACGCATACTTGAAACTTTCTTCCAACTAAAGGTTGGAGAGATGATCATTGATGAGACACTTGCTTGAAAGTGAGTACAAGATCTAACCATAGCAAGAGTGGATTATTACTAAGGAAGAATAGTTAACCAAAATCAATTTGGGTACCAAAGAGAACATGCAACGAGTGAAAATGAACTTTACACTTGAACCAATTATCACAAATCAAAGTGGTTGAGCTTCTAAAGGAATTCAAATATATATTTGCATGGACAAATAGACCTAAAAGGTATTCCACTAGAGATTATTCAAGACCATATTGAACTATATACTTCAATACCACTTGCTCATCAAGAAAGATACCGGTTGAATCTTAATTATGTTGTTATTGTCAAACAAGATATAGAAAAATTACTTGATATTAGTTTTATCAAACTGGTTGAGGAAGCAACCTACTTATCTCCAATAATGGGAAGTTGAGGAATTGTGTTGATTTTAAAAAATGTAACGCAACAACAAAAAAAGACCCTTATCCCTTGCTTTTCACAAATGAAGTCATCAACATAGTTGTCGGGCACAAAGTTTATACCTTTCTAGATGGGTTTCCAAGATATCATCAAATATCAATCACACCAAAAGACCAACATGAAATCATTTTGTGATGGATTAGGGGGCTTTTGTCTAGGTTGTGATGCCATTTCGTGTAAAAAATGGATTGCCCACCTATCAAAGGGCAATACAAAAGCTTTTCATGAATACATTTATGTATTCATGAAAATTCTTCTTGATGACTTTAGAATTTCCAATGACCTATCAACTCACCTCAAAAAGCTAAAAAATTGTTTTCTTAAATGTAGAAAGTTCAATATTAATCTAAACCTAGACAAGTGTGCATTCATGATGTTTTCAAGAACCATCTTAGGTTTCATAGTGTCCAAAGAAGGCAAAATCATGGATCCTAAGAAGGTTGAAGCCTTAATAAACATGCCAATACCTATTAACCCCTAAAAGATCCAAGTTTTTAATAGGATCACCCAATTTTATAGGTGCTTCATCAAATACTTTGTTTCAATCATGTCACCTATCACTAAGATGGTCAAAAAGTTTGAAGTCTTTGAGTGGATTGAAGAATGCAAAAATGTTTAAGAAGAGATTAAAAACTGATATATACAAGCCCCTATTTTGATTAGTCCAAATTGGGAGCTTGAGTTTCACGTTCATACATATGCATCTTAGTTAGTAGGAGCCATATTTGCACAAAACTCGATTAATAAGTTGATCAACCAATAAATTCAATATTCCAACATGGTATTAGAATGATAATATGTTCTTTTGACTAATGAGCTTAACTTTCAAATACGTGGATACTAAATTGTTAAGTTTGTATTTTGAACAATAGAAGAACTCAATCATGAGTCAAGAGAAGATTCGGATCATCTTTGAAAATTCAAAACTTGAAGGCAATTCAAATTATGTTCTATGGAGGTTTCGCATCAATTGTGTCCTAAAGACCAAAGGGCTTTGGGACATAATAGTTAATGGTGAAAACAATATTAGTGCAAGAAGCTCCAACATTGGTAGCTTAATAGTAGCATTTACATAAAGTGGTGGTGATGCGCCAACCGTGGTAACCATGGCTAGAGGACAACCAATCGATACTAGTAGCATTGTGTCGATAATAGCACCAATGTGAGCATTATTAGGAGCACAAGCTTTAACATGTGGTGATGGTGTGCCACTTGTGGCAACAACAGGTGGACCTCTAGCAATTATGACAAGAATGTTTAACATCGATATTCTTGAATCTCAATAGAAGAATAATAAGGCACTCACCATATTCATCATGTATGTGAAGGACAATGCAATCCCATACATTTTCAATGTGGAAGATCCAAAATCGTGTTGGTCATTGTTGTAAGACATGTATGAACCTAAAGATATGTCCAAAAAAATATACCTTATAAACAAGCTTGGTTTATTGTGAATGTTCGAATAATTTATCATATATTTAATTAATTATGGACTTTTGAAAAATCCAAAATTAACAAATGACCATTTGAAGATTGGAAACTTGAAAATAAAATTTGACTTGGGGACAACTGAAGCACTCCCAAGTTCCTTGATAGACTCAAATGTGAATTTGTAGTGAAAACAACGAAAAAGCAAGGAGTTAGGGACAAATTCCCTAGCTTGTAGCATTTTGGGGGTAGAAGGGCGTGTTGGAGTTCTGGGATGGGACTAGGAAGAATGGCAAGCACTAAATCACTCACACGAACTTGCATAAACCAAACAACGAATTGGTCAGTGCATAGTTGGAACACTTTTGGTGCTAGGATGAACCACGAGCAAACTCGGATTCACAAGACTCACCACGGCTTCAACTTGGGGGAAGCCACCACCTTCCCCCTTATAGTATACTTTGTGCCTCTCCATGAGGCCCACATCCAAATGGCATTTTGTCCCGGGACTCCCAAATGGGAGTCCCGAGACAAATTCCCAAAGTTGGGACTCTCACAACTTTGGACCCCCATAACTTTGTGTGCAAACTTCTGATTGAGATAAGGTTTTAAAAAAAGTTGTAGTCCTTGTCAATATCTTTCCAATGGTATGTTGCATGCTATTTGCATGCAAGGAAATTGGGGTGATTCCTAACTTTTAATGGTCGAAAGTCAAATTGTCAATTTGACTCCCGACCCTTCTTTTGTTTTAGATGTCCAAATAGTTCATGCAAGCCCATTTTAGACATTTTCATTCCAAGAGCTTTCCAATGATATAAGGAACTCCTTAATCCATTGAGTTTTGACCCTTGTAATCGTTTTCTAAATATTTGAGAATCCACCGGGATTCCAACTCCCAAAGTGGAAGCTCCCTTGGGAGTGTGAGGGTTCATTCCCTCACACTTTCTACACTCCCGGAAGCATGTGGTATGACTCCTAGGCTTCTCTCTTGGCCCGTAACCTTGCAAGCCCTTGCCTTGGTTATAAGCCCAAGGGTAGGGTTGCGACAATAACCATATAGTGCAATAATAGATATTAATAATGTTTTCTTTCATTAAATGATTCAACAAAGAGAATTTCCAAGGTTTCAAATTCAAAAAACTTGATCTTAACCACCAAATTTGAAAAGTCCAAAATTAATAATTCAGTCCAAAATTAATTAAATACATGTTATTTGGTGTGGACCAATGTTGTGTGTGTAAGTGTCAATAGCCGTATATACGACATGTAAATCAAGTGTAAGTGTAAATGATTTACACTTACACTTACACAAGGCCAATGTAAATATTTATCAAATACATTTACACAACCATACGTAAATGTTTTGGGGCGTGTAAATGTAAGTGTAAAAATTAAAATTATTTGTAAAGTCACCTTATCTTTGGGCCTCCTTTAAACCCAAACCCTTATTTGGGGGCATCCATAAAGTAAGGAAATTCTATTAAACTTGGGAATGAAATGTTGAAACTCAACATTTAATGCACAAGGTTCAAGACTAATTATAATAGCTTTACGAATAGGAAAAATGAAAATATATGTAACAAAAGTGGAAATGTTAATGAAAGAGGAAAGACAAGTTGAAACCAAGTTCACCACAAAAATTGAAGTTGAATGTTAATGTTTTTATTTTTTTGAATCTCGCCCTGTTTATGATCAAACTTAAGGTTCTATTTTTTTTATTTACTTTATAAATAATTTTATTATGTATCCTTAATGACCAAACCTTCTTGCAAAGTCATATGAATTAGTTACAGGTGTATATTTTGATGGTTTTTTTTTTTTCAATGAGCCATTTAGCTAGCTTATCTTCAAAAACATTATGAAATCTTCCCTCTTCAAGTAAAAATCATAGTTTTTACATTGTTATATATTTACATTGTTTTACATAGCCATGTAAAATCACACACATGCACGCACACACACATATACATTTACAATTTTTTATTAGACCACATAAATCTATATAAATGTATTTTTTTTACACTTACATTTATACAGAATGTAAGTCCCAAACCACTTACATGCATAACACTAGTGTGGACCTTTATTTGCGAGAGTTCAAATCATTGACTTCCAAGTTGGTGAGGATCAAAGTCAAGATACCTCATGAAGAACTAATTAAAGTTCTTTTGAATGGACTTCTAAATAGCTATGACAATCTTGTGCAAAATATTTCAACTAGGGACAAGCTCCCAACCTTTGAAAAGCTTGCATTTAAACAACTGCACAAAGAAGGAAGGCGGTTGCTGAAGGCAACAACACAAGTGGACAAAACCCTCTATGTCAAAACAAAACATTACCAAAATAAGTTTATTAATGAAGGAGAAAGAAGAACGTTGTGTGCTACAACTATAATGAAACTAGACACATCTCAAGGATTTACAAGAAACCCTGAAAGAAACAAGGCAACTTTACAAATAAAAGAAATAAGAAAAATGCTCAAATCTTTATCCCAGATGAAAATCTTGTTACATGAAGGAATGTCATTGATGAATAGTATTTGGTGACAATGTCCTTTAAGACTTTGAAGACACACTTGTTGTTTTAAGTGTAGAAGTAGATAGACATGATTGGTTCATAAATTAGTCCTTCAAAACATGTCACAAGAAACAAATATTGTTTTATTATTTGGGCAAAGCCAAAGGGCCCATAAACATTAGATCTACTAATGGTCAATCCCACCCCATCAAAGGAAAGGGGAATGTATCATTTTCAATTACGGGGTAATAAAATAAGTAAATGATGTTTTTTACATCCTTAGTATGAAGAAGAATCTCCTTTTTGTGGGCTCCATAGTAGATAAAGGGAAACATAGTGATATTTGATCCTTAAAAGTGTCTCATCTTATATTCGAGCAATCATAAGCTGGTGGTAGGTAGAGGGATTTGAAGCCATGTCAATGGAGCTTCATGCACATGAAATCCATAATGTTGTAGTTGAGTCTACCAAGTTTGTTGAACTTTGGCACAAGAGACTAGAATACTTGAACTATCAAAGCACCCATTTTTTAGATTCAAAGAAGTTAGTACATGGACTTCCATTGCTTCCTTCAACCAATAAAATTTGTCAAGGGTGTATATTTGGAAAGTAGCAATGTGAGAGGGTCGTAATAAAGGAATAAGTAGAACAACAAAGTCACTCCAATTCCTTCGCAATGATATTTGTGGTCCTTTAAGTTGCCCTTTTCTTTCTAGAGCCCAATATTTCCTAACATTCATAGATGACTATAGTAGGAAAACTTGGGTGTTTTTCGTCAAGAAAAGGAGTGAAACATCAAACAAATTCAAATATTTCAAAGGAATTGTGGAAGAAGAAGCTAGTGCCAAAATCAAATGTTTGAGGACATATCAAGGTGGGTAATTCACCACAACAAAATTCAATGTTTTTTTTTACAAGCATGCCATTACGAGGTAATTGATGCAAGCAACAACACCTTATTAAAACAAAGTTACAGAACACAAAAATCGTTCACTAGTAGAAAGGGCAAAGAGTGTGGTGTTGGGCAATAAGCTTTCTCCTAACTCATGGGTTAAAACAATAAATTGTGTTGTTTACTTGCTTAACCGTAGCCCCACAGAAGGCCAACCCATAGGCCACACTTGAAGAATAGTTCACTAGTAAAACACCTAACTCAAAAGCAATCTAAACTTTTTTGGGTGTATTGTTCATGTTCATGTTCCAAAGGGAAACCACAAGAAGTTTGATGCAAATTCCTAAGGTGTGTTTTTGTAGGATACAATTCCAACAATAAGGCCAATAGATGTTTCAACAAAGAAAATAATTATCACACAAGATCTCAAATTTGATGAAACATTGACTCCTAGTTTTCAAAAACCAACAATTGAATGTGTGCATAACGAGAATTAAAAAACAATAGTTCAACTTAGATCCACTATAGACACAAGTCCACTAAAAGATGATGGAGGCCTTGAGTCAAATGAAGCATCTCATGAATTGAATGCCCCACATGATGTTGAATTGGAGGATCACCATGATGAAGGATCATCATCACAAGCAACAAAATGGAAATGTCCCAACAAGATCCGCCCCAACATTGAGGCTATCAAATTCATGAGAAGAACTAAGTTCCATTCAAGAAGCAAAAAGTAACCGACCTTGTCAACGCATATCCACAAGAAGACCCATGAGGATGAGGAGCACTCCACTAAAATTAAAGGACTATTTCATTGGAGTTGTCATTGTTGCAAAACCTATAACAACATCAGAAGCCTTATCTCATTTCGGCTAGAGACAAGTGATGCAACATGAGATGAATTCCATTTCCAAGAATGATACTTGGACATTGGAAAAATTGCCTTTAGGTGAACAACCTATCACATCGAGATGGGTTTACAAAACAAAAGTTAATGTTGAAGGTGAAGTTCAAAAACTCAAAATGCGGATTGTTGCAAGGAATTTTGAGTAAACCCATGGTTTAGACTACTTTAGAACCTTTACACCAATTGTAAGTGGGAGATGATTAAGATTGTGGTAGCATTGGCGATAGAGAGAAGGTGGGACATCACACATCTTGACATCAAGACTACCTTTTTACATGGAGATTTAGGCAAAGAGGTTTTAATGCAACAACCTGAGGGTTTTGTAGCACCTAGAAAAAAACATCTTTTCTATAAGCTCGAGAAGCCATTGTGGGTTCAAACATGCATCAAGAACATGGTATTAGAAAATCAACCAATTATTCAAAAACCTCAATTTTAGACACAACAAATTTGATCACAACATGTATTTCAAAATAAGATTTGATGGAAATATGGTGATCATTGTATTATATGTAGATGATTTTTTGCTTCTTTGATGATTGCGTACATGAGGTGGAGTTCATCAAACATAAATGAATGGAGGTGTTTGAGATGACCAATTTAGGGGAAGTAAAATTGTATACATGGATAGAACAATGTACTTTCTTGGTTGTATAGTGTTGACGTAGAGGGGTTATGCAAAGGAGATTTTGGTAGAGTTCAACAGCAAGGCCAAAAAGGTGCCAATGCTTCAAATTTTCAAGTGGGTTTGAACATGAAATCACCCCCAACTGATGTAACAATTTATAGGAGAAAAGTTGGCAAGCTCATGTACCTAGTTCACACATGACTTGATATTTCTCTAGTAGTGAGTATTGTCTCAAGATTTATGGCATAAATTCAAGAAGTGCACATGGATGTTGTGACACAAATATTGAAGTACATAAAAAGAACCTTTGATTATGGCATTCATTTTTGGCATGGGGAAAATGGGGCCTTCCAAGGTTATGTGGACATAGATTGGGCAGGAGATTGTGAGCATCGAAGGTCCATGTTTAGCTTCATATTCACTCTTGGAACATCTCCAATCTCATGGAGTGCAAATAGGCAATCCTTAATGGAAACTTCATCAACAAAAGCAGAGTATAGAATGATGATAAAAACCACCAAAAAAACCATGTGGCTGAGGTACATGTTGATTGAACTTCAATTATTTAAATATATAAATTCCATTAAGTTGTTGTGTGACAACCAATCAAACATTAAGCTTGCTAACAACCATGTATTCCATTATAGAACAAAACATGTATAAATACAATACCATTTTATTAGAAAGAAAGTGGATGAAGGTTTCATTGACCTACATTACATACCTATTAATCAACAAATTGTAGACATTTTTACCAAACCCCTTAGCAAAATAAAGTTTGAGTATTTTTAAATAACCATAGGGGTCATCTCCATAATTGAATTAGTGCATGAGATTAGCCTTGTTAGTTTGGCATAACATTAATTAGTTTTATGAATAATGACAAGATTGAAGGAGAGTGTTAGAAGATATTAATTACAACAATCCAATTTGTTCTTCCAACACATGTAAATAAGTGTAATTACTTGTTATATAACTATAATGTTATTTAAAGATTAACAACTTGTTTTTTAGTTATTAATGTTAAACTTATCCCTCCTACAATTAAGGCGGATCATACCTTCAACAAGTTGATTTAAATGTGTTTATCTCAAATACCATATGATCACGATCTTTTGGTTTAGCTTGCACTTTGTACAAGGTACTTAGTGGGTACCTATTTTCTTTAATTTATTTTCATGCATTGTTTATAATGTTGTTGATTCAATAGTCCAACAATACTTACCTATTACTTAATCTTTGTATCTTCCTACATGAATAATCTATAATCATCAATGTAAGAGATGAAATCATTTTTTTGACAAAAGATACTTATTAACTTATGAAATTGTGGTTCAATGTTGGTTAAAAACTTGGTTTATCATGGTGAAGGTGAAAGGTTCAACTCCTTACAATTGCAATTTATGTTCATGCTTAAGGGCTACTAACTTAGGTATGTTAGGTTGGGTAGTTAGGTTAGGCTACAATTTACTTTATACATACATAATACCTAGCTACATACATTTTTTTGACCTACCTATACCTATTTACTACTTGGTTCCTACCACAAAAATATTATTTTTTAGAATAATTTTAATTTGACAAGTCAAATCATTCATTGTTCACCAATCAAATAGTCTATTGTTTCACTAGTCATTTGATGATGACCTAGTCACTACATACATATTGAGATTTATGAAACAATCTTTTTGATGACTATCAAAATGGGTCATGTTTTACTACATTTTTTAATAAATTAATCCATGCTTTCTACTAGTGCAAAAATGATGAGTTTCCTTATAATGTCCCCACCACCAACTTGTGAACCTATTTTCTTTGGAAGCAATATGAAGATATTTTATCTACTACAAAGTATAAAACATAAAAACACTAAAAATTATACATCAAACAAATATTAAGCATCAAAGCTTGCAATCAACAAAAAACAAACAAGTAAGTTGTTGTACTTACTTTTGGCAAAACAAAAAAATCTACATACCAATGAAATTGTGAAGAAATCTTCACAATGGAAATTCCACAATGAATTGCACAATGTAGGGAAAAGTACATTTCATTTCAATTTAACATGCATTTTAGAAAATTTTAACACAATCAACACAACATTTTGATTTTTTTCCTAGTTATGTTCATTTTGTAAGCCAAAAACAATGACACTGGAGTTATCTAACTAGGGCTATGACAAAGATTACATTTGCAATAGTCCATTTTCACATTATATACACATCACACTTTCACAACTATGATTTGACTTACCATCAAGTTGTGTGTGTGTGGGCCAAATATGAAGAAAAAATGGTTTCCATTGTACTTGAATCTTAAGTTGGCCATGGACTAAATGCCTATTTTAGTATGCACATGTAAGTTTGTCTTCAAAATTTGCATTTACATGGCATCATGAACCAATGATGAAACATAATGGTCGCATAATGAATAGAATTAAATTTCCACAAAATTAAATCATATTTTCATCAATTGGTCAATGGTAGTGTGGAGTAGTGCAAAACCCAAATTAATATCTATGCATCTCCACTGACACTTTCATATACGTGGCCCCCAAGTTGGAGACATATTAGTGGCTAGTGGGTTATTAAAATAAATATTGTTTCATGCCAAAAACAACTCCACTAGTTGAAGGCTTGGGCTTCGACTATGTCCAAGTTGGCAATTGGGCTCTTTTTAAGCAAGCAAAATTAACATGTGAAACTCGTTTGAAACTATACCAATCAATGAACTCCACCTCTAACAAGGAAATTTTTGCACATCATAATGCAACAACTGAAACAACTGAAGTAGGTGTTTCAAAATGCATAAACCAACTGATGTCAATGTTGTTGATTTGTTTTTAGAAGCCATGGTTAATGATCTTCAATAAAACCCACAATAATTTTTTTGCAACCATTTCATGGAGGTTTGAGGATCTTGGCTTGGTAGTTATTAATACATTGATAAGGATTATAAGGAATTGGTTGGTCATAATCGCATTTGGTGTGAATTTTTTTTCACACCCCTATTTACGATGAAATGTTTTGAATAAAGGATGATACAAAATGGAATTTTATTTTTTCTGGAGAAGTATGGATGAATTATGGGTTATGATGATTATTTTGTGCAAAAAAAGAGACATGAAATAATGGTTTAAGGCTTTCAAGCATCCATACATACACAAATGAATGTTTTCTTGTGGGCTACGTGGAAATGTGACTTATAAGTACCATTGGATAGGCAAAAAAATGGACATGAATAAATGAAATGTTTTGTTGTTACAATTAAAACATGTTTGAGCTTATATACTTGAACCAACCTACTGGGGCTAACATTTTGAAGTACATGAATATCAATTATACTTATGGGCTTCCTTGATATGTTTGCATTGCTAAACTACATGCATTGGGAGTCCACGAACTACACAATATTGTGGCACTATCGATTGAAAACAAAGACAACGATAGGGACAACATTCTTGAAGCAATTTTTGAGTCCTTTTGGATTTCACATGTTTAGTTCAACTTACTAGGTGGTAAAAACAATGTGAATGTGCTTGATTAGTCTCCTTTAATTGCTTAGATGTTGTAAGGAACATGAACAAATTTAAGCTTCATGGTGAATAGGATGACATATTCACAATATTATCTATGAATTGAGAAGTGATTGCATGAAAGAATGGACCAATATTAGTGTTGGATTGTAGTTTTTTGTAAATTGGTTTTGTTCAAAACCATTTTGGGTGTACCAAAATCAATATTCTATCCATAGACATAGGTTTTAAGTTATATATTTAAAACATGTGTGTTATGAAGACATACATGTGATCATATTCTAAATTAGTGGCATTAAGTTAATTGGGTGGATTTAAAAATTTGGAACATACGAATTATTAGGTGACAATGAATTTTTATGTGATTTTTTTCTTTGTTATTTTCTTTGGAAATGTTTGTAAGGGTCTCAATATACATTGTATGCAAATGTAACAAATCTAGAAATGAAGTCCTTTGAAAAACTATTGATTAAATAACTAGTTTTAAACTTTTTGATGGGTTAAAAAAAAGTCCCATATCATTTTGAATATATTCATATATGACATTTTGTACAAATGTACAAAATAATGATCTTCAAGTAATCTCAAACATAAATGGAACAATTTATTGTTGGAACATATGGAATAATGTTACTATATGTAAACTATTTAATCATCCTAGGGCTATGAAAAATATAAAATAAATGGACTTGTGGGGATGTATTTGTTTGCCATTTTTGGTCCATTCATTCATGCATTCACCTTGACAAAATTTATTTTAAGGGGCTTGCATTGTGCAAACTATTCATGAGCCAAAATATAGGTAGAGATCTTATGCATTAGTGTAAAAATATACCCAATATGGTGTTGAATGAACATTTTGTATGTTTCAATCTATGTATTGAATCATCCAAAATCCATGTAGGTAGTGTGACATGGACACAAGTTTTGATATCATTGTAGGTTGTATAATCTCATACAACTTGATTGTTAAAAATAAGAAAGATGGCAACTTGGAACCACTTTTTGAAACTAACAATGCCCCCACAAATTAGACACAATTTAACAATTGAGGCATGTACAAAGAGGGTGTAACAAAGCTAGAGAACTAGGAATCTTATTTTAATGGATGAAGATTTTGTTAAACATTTATGGGCCTCAATGGTGTGTTACTTTGAGATGTAAATTTCCCTCCTCTAAGGGTAGGTGCAAGATCCCTCCTCTTTTCTAGGAGGGGTGTTCATGGATATAAAATGCTTTCCACATACATATCCCAAGAACATACCAATGATCTTGGAATTAGACAACTAGCAAGGCACCGACACATACTATTCATCACAATATGTTTTTCAATCATTTACATTAAGTTAAAGCATTTGAACATTTGATTTGAGTTGTCACTTTTCATTTGATTGCACTTCTTCAAATTGAGCTCCACTTTCAACCAGACCCCTTTTAACTTGAATTTGATTTGTGTGACTTTAAAATGGTGAGAAATGCAAATTTACTGAAAATTACTTTCTTGGGCATAAGTTGTACCTCCAAAAACCTACCTTGACATCCTATTAGATAGTTATCATGTTGGATATCAAGTCAAATATCACAAAATCAACCCTTATGCATACCATGTCAGTATTATTATAAAAATTATGGAAATTAGTAACCAGGGGTATCTCTAAAATATTAAATCAATAATAGGCGGGTTTCAAAAAAAATCAAAATCTGATTATCTTACACCTTTTGCAAGGCATGAAAAATTAATTTGGCAAAGACCTTGCCTTGCCAGCTAAAAATAATAAGGAAGAACAAGCCAACACTATTAATTTCATTTGTGCAAAGCACTCAAAGAAAATTCTTAATGTATTTGGAATCTACCTTATATTCATGAATATTTTTCTCAGAAAAGAGGAGGGATATTATGCCTAGTTGTGAAGAGTGGGTGAGAAATTATGCCTACTTATAGGTGTGAGATCCTTCCCACTATTGAAGTGTAGACTTATTAGAACCCTCCCCCTCTTATGTCTCATGATTTGCATATATTTAGGTTCATGCTAACTTTTGCCTCACTCTTTACCCTGGAGGCTTTATGCCCTACACAAAATTCAAATACTATGCCCGAAAGGTCCCCTAAGTTCCTTAGAAGGGAAAGAGCCGGTCATGAAGGATATCAAATAATCACTGAATGTATAAGAAATTAGAACAAGGGGAAAATTTGCTTGGATAATAGATAGGACATCCAGAAGCAAAATTATGGTTTAGATGTGTGAATCCCTTTTTGGGAAAGCTGCGATAATTAATATATACTTCAGTTTACGAGTAGGGTAAAGCCTAAGAAGGGGGGCATTCTTAAAATGAGCATCCCTTGGCTTGCGTGGGTTATGTGAGGAATACCCCCACATTGAGGGTGTCAGACAATATACAGACATTTGGAGGAATGCCCCACCCTGAGGGTGTTAAACAATATAAAAACACATTTTGAGGAATGCCCCCCACATTGATGGTGTTAAGTATCCGCAAAGTAAGGAAACTTTATTAAAATTCTGTATGAAATGCTGAAATCTGGCATTTAATGCACAAGGTTCGAGAGTAATTATAGCAGTGTACAGGTAGGAATGGTGAAAATATAAGTAGCAGCAGCGGAGGCGCTCAGGGAAAAGGAAAGAGGGGATGAAACTCAGTTTACCACCAAAATTGGTGGGAAAACTAGTTTGTCTCCTAGTTATTTTGTTTTGTGAAATTCCCGGTTACACATTTGATGCCCTATTATGCGGAGATTGGCCGTTCTCGCCCCCTAATCGTCTGCCTTTACGGATAACTTTAATGCCCCGCATTTTTCCATGATATCTGATGGAACACTATAAATTTTCTGCCAGTGCTTTATGTATTTGTACGTTCCCCTCGATAGGGATGAGTAGTATACTACTAGAAGCCCCTTGGCACTTACTTGCATACTATATAGTATATTCACTAGAGGTCCCTGACTAGTCTAGTGCACATGTATTTTATTTATAACTAGGACAACTTGCTCATGAGAATAGGTCCATAAATGGAGTACCCCGTCCGTCCACTACTACTACGCAGGCTCACTGTCAGTTGCTGGTGGTATTCCGGATTTGATTTGCTTGTAGGCTAAACCTCGGCAACGAAATTTTGTTGAGCAATCAAAACATGTTTCTATCACCTCATTATTGCATCCAACTGTATAAACAAATTTGATTGATTTGTCCCGCATGGACTTCGCATTGTACCATGCAAATCCAGTAACGCTTTCAGCTGTGATGCCCATCCTTCTCTCCAACAGTACACACAGTGCTGAACTATATATTTATTGTTTGTTT
>Ga0116230_10001437_pt1 | contig 22636 bp, 17 predicted proteins | sample S1TSphfallax_3_FD_88678 | JGI IMG/M metagenome (GOLD analysis project Ga0116230, IMG submission 88678) | Host-associated microbial communities from peat moss isolated from Minnesota, USA - S1T2_Fd - Sphagnum fallax MG | ecosystem: Host-associated > Plants > Peat moss > Unclassified | place... | reverse complement strand
GAAAAATTATACCTACATTGTCCGAAATTCACAATGACACAAAGTCATTTGATTGAAATCCGAAACTTGTGAAATTTTGTTTCTACTTTTGCTGAGCACATCTGCTCACTAGTACATAGTATATTTACAGCCCAAGATTGAGTTTCCAAACTCTTTTGAAGGTTATATACTTCATCCAAAATTTAGTGTACAGAGTACAGACCATTTTGCTGCTATGGGTGGAAATTGGAGATACTCTGAGTCTTATTGAATATCTAAATTTCTATTATTTATTGGAGGAACTGACTTGAAGTGTGCCCTTCAGAATGAAAGCTTGATTGGATTATTGCTCTTGCCCTTTGAAGTTTTGAAATGAATGCTTGATTGAAGGAATTTGGTCCTAAAGTTACGACCAATGGTGTTTGGTTCCAATTCTTGGGTGTTTGAACCACCCATTTAAAATTTTTGAATTTTTTTAAAGAGCCAACCCTAACAAGGGCCAGTTTTATCCAAGGTTTGATTCTTCATTTTAAAAATATATATAAATGTTAAAATTAAGTTTTTTACTTTTTTCCATTTGGGGTTCACAATGTTGTTAGTGTGAGAAATAATTCAAGTATAGATGCTTTTAATAATGAATGAGTGTAATGTCATTCCAAACCAAACAACCTTTCTTTTTTTATTTTTCTTATATCTTCCCAGAAGGTTCCCAGTATTTCATCTTTACTTATGTCAAATGTTTCATGTCCATGTAGATGCACATGGGAAAATGGTTAAGTAGATTGGCTTGAAAAAGATAATTATTTTAATTATTTTAATACAGATAACATGGACATGAAAGGGCACATGTTAATTTTTTTTTTCATATCCATGTAAGTATGTAGGAAAAGGAGTAAGCTGGTTAGGCTTGGAAGAGGTAGGTATAAACAACATGATTTTTATTATACAAATTTGAGGGTAGGGAAATGGGCATTAGGAATATAGTTAGTAATTTTGGAAGATGGTTCACATATGCAATTTTTTTTCCTTTTCCTTTTGGTTTAGGCATGTAGTTGATATAGGTTGTCATTTCGTAGTGATTGTGGAGTATTAATAATTTTTTTAAATCAGTTTTGGGAAAGATTTTGCCATTCTTGAAATTGCAATGCCTCGCCCGATCTTATTGGTAATTCATTTACCTTTTAGGGTTGGGATATCATCTATCAACTTTGTGTTTAGTTTCCCAAGAGTGTTCTACCCACTAGTTGTTTTTGTGAACCAAACGTGTTTTATAATCTTGAAGCATTTGACCTTGGGTGTTAGAAAAAAAGGATGAAGTAAAGGTGCATCATCAAATGCATATCAATGCAAAATTATCACTTTGTACATCTTGATGACTTTGTAATGTAATAATTTATTGTTGGTTGATGGTGTTTCACAACACAATGATCAACATTGAACTTTCACATTTTTTATTAGCCTTGCTAATACCTACAAAAAACAAGATAGATAATTGAAAAGCTTCTATAACAAATGACAAGAAAAACCAACAATTCTTAACACCAACAATAAAAAATCAAATTTACAAAAAGACAAAGATAGAAAACATCACTTCAAAATTGGACCAAATTCATCTTCGTGCACAAAAAAATCAATATCATTAACCCTTTTCAATTGTTGGGTTCCATGAATAACAAACTTTTGTGTGCAATAATACCCGAAATGAAAGTTGACACCTTGAAGCAAGGTGATTTGACATTTTTCGTAATTTAGCATGACCCCTTCTTCTAACAAAGGAATATCATTTAATAGTGTAATACCTATCCCAAGGCAAGTAGCCACAGATCTTTTAATGGTTTTATTTGCAACGAATTTCACTTTCTCAAAGGCATCCTCAATGTGCATGTTGAATTTTGGACCCGATTTACCAATCTCTGCAACTTGCACATCCTTTTTTGATTGTATCACTCTACCAAATGCCTAAAATATATTAATTATGCTACAAATTAACCACAAAAATAGAATCATCATACTAGAAAAAAAAATTCAAATTAAAAAACCAACAAATGAAACAAATACAATAGCAAAAAAAGAACCTAGTAGAGGGTTAAAGATCATCATTTTTCTTCACCATTTGTAGCAAAAAAAATTAAAGATAATTGACAAGTAATTGTGGTTCAAAAACATGTGATTCTGCAATCAATAATGAAGTATCCAACTCCTTATGCTTTCACCATGCATTGAAAGTGTGGTAGCCCAAATTTCAAAGTGAATACTGCAACAATGTCCACCATCCTTCACATTTTCCAACTCTTGAACATCCAAATCCTTGAAACACAATTGATCTTTTCTTCATCATCAATTGGTTTGAAAAGAAAAATGAAAATAAACAAACAACAATTGTGATTCATTTCTAGAGTGACAAGAATCTCAAGGAAAACAAAATAGACATTGCACACACATGCGATTGCTTAGCATGCTCCATCCCTTCAAATTAAGCTAGAAATTGTGATTTTGATTTGTAGCACCAAGAAATGATGTAGCAATAGGCTTCTTGGTTTATTTTAGGAAATGTGCACAAGTGATTTGGGGACAAGGAACTCCATCACCATCAACTACAAGAAAAAAAACAAAAGAACAACCATGTAAATATTCACAACCAATTTGAAAAGAAGTTGAATAATTATAGATCATCAACACTTGCAACACGATGAACAACAAAATAATTATTAAAACAATAAGAGAAAGCAAAGAAAAAAAAACCAAATGTAAACGAAGAAAATATGCACAAGTGATAACCCAAAAAAAAAAAAGTGGCCATGAAATCAGTAAAGTTCCATGATTCATTTGACATGACAAAAATAATCAACAGAGCTCATAAAAGACAATGGCTTTGCTAAGAGAAAAATATTGATATATTTTGCAAGAAAACCACTTTCAATGCCAAAAACATTGACACAACTTCGTAAAACACAGCCCTTTCAACACCACACAAAATATCGACAAACCTCAATTGAAAGAGTGCCTTCGATGCAACATAAAAAACTACAAAACTTCACAACAATGAACTCCTTTGATGTAGTAGTTAAGCAATAGTTTATGTAGAAATCCCGAAACATACCCACCATCCAAAATGATTTGCATTTCAATTATCAATGGATGAAAAACCTTAATATCAATTGTCAAGAAGGGTCATTGCATCACTCACTAATAATTTACGTTAGGGTAACCTTGATTACATCTCAACCATAGATTGAAGGTTGGTGGGATTTCCATTGTAGGCCTTTTTGTTAGCAAGATCCCATAATTAACATTATTGAAATTAGGTTTAAAATTTTGACCATTAGATGACAAATTTAGTGAATCCTAGTTGCCCAAATGAATTGAGGTATGACTAGTTAGTTTTGAGCTATTCTATTTTCCAAATTTGGATGAAACATGACGTTTTCATCCAATAGCTATTCATACATGGAAATGGCCATTTGTTGTTTAAAAATTTTAACCATTGATGACAATGGATTTAAACTATTTGTTTTAAGGTGCTATATCTTTAAGGTCAATGAAATCTTCACCATAGGATGTTAGTTGGTGGGATTTCCATGGTACATTGATGATTGTTGGGTCTCCACTATAGGATGATGGTAAGTGGGATTTGTTGTGTAGGTTGAAGTTGATAGACTATCCATCATTGATGGTTTATGGTTGGTGACATTTGCATTGTAGTGTACTACCAAGAAATTTAAAAAACAATAAATAAAGTTGCAATTGTTAGATAGAAATCATCAATTGACCAAAATAAACTAGCATTGATTTTTTGAAATATATCAATTGTCAAGTAATATAATTAAAATCACCATAAATTTTGTACAAACTAATCTGAATCACTACTTTAAATACTATATCAAATAGTAATGATGTAAAGGCAACTTTTTTTTTTTGCATTATCAAGATTGTGGGAAATAGGTACAAATTTCTAACCATTGGATTAAACAATTAACTAATCGTAGCTGTTAAATCTAGGGTATGAAATATAGGCTTATCTTTAAGGTAATGTAAGATTATCTATAAAATATTATATTTGTCTAGTTCAGATGAAAACATACATGTTTCATCGAAATACTTTTCATCTTGTTTTAGTTCCATTTATTCACTTTTATTTGTAGTGTCGATCTTGAATGATCTACACCATTCAATTTAAAGTTTTTTTAGGTTGTAACTTGGTTTGATCATCATTCTTCATCTCTAAATGGAAAGATGACATTACAACCGTTCATTATATTTCCAATAAAACACATTCTTTCGAACTCTTTTTCCTTTTCATTTATTTTGTGCAAAAGCATTATGGGAACATCTACATAGAACTTGCACATTGTGTTAGCAAAATTAGTATTGTTATGCTAGCGCAAACCTCTACATTAGAAAAAATAGTTTGTTGTAACAATTGAATGCAAAGGACATGAATAAATTGCACTCCAACAATTTTGAGTTTGTAAACAGTTCAAGGTTAATGAAACCATGAGTTGATCCTATTTTTGTTAATAGAAAAACATGGAATTATAAGTAAGTATTCTCAATGATGTAATCGTTGTTCTAATTTTTTTGAATTTGTTTTGTGAAATGTTTGTTCTACATTTTATTTGGTTGTGCAAATATTAAGAGAATGTCATTGAGTGAAGTGAATGGATTTATGAAAATTGTGGTTGGAGTGTTGAACTACGAGTATGTTGACATATTATTAATGTTGCTAATTGGTGTTTGAAGATTTCTTATGTCGTTTATTGATATGAGAAACTAGTTAGATGTTTCATAAAGTGGGATACAAACAAGTCTTTGACCATTCTAATTTGATTTAAAAATTCATTGATCCATTTGAAAAAATATATTCTTCACATTAATGGAGGCAACACCTACTTGCATTTTGTAATCTACAATCCAGTTGCAAAACATGATGTAAGAGTTTATAGTCAACAATAAAGACTTATAGTTAAATCATATTGTAATCAACCAAAAATACATCAAAGCAAGTTTAGCGAGGCTTATTGTATTAATATTCTATCAATCAATTTCTTGTTTTCACATTTTTTTCAATTCAGAGTTTGAATATTTATGATTTTTATTTTTTTGTTTTCGTGTATTCACTAGTACAAATTCTAAGTTTTGTAACTAAATTCAATTGCATGCAACACATGCAACTACAAATTCGTGTAGTTACTTAAAACAAGTTGCACATGACATTCAATTGCATGCAACGTTACATGTGCAACATGTACGTCTATATATGGTTGTAAATACACGTTCATCCATGCATACCAATTCAAATGTAATTACACCTTATATGCAACTCTTTTTACAACTACAATGCAACTAATCAAAACATGACATGTGTTTAAAAATTGGACAAATTGCTTGTAGACACATGTGACTTTTTAATTTTTTTTTCTATTTTCAAAATTAAAAAGTCATTGGATTAATATAAATTGTTAAAGTTTTTACCACTAGGATGATGACATGTGGCACACCATGGAACGTTCATTGACCATTTGACACATGTTCATTTTTAAACACCAATTATATGATGACATGTGGCAATTAAGGCCCAACTATTTTTAATTTTAAAATATTAATTAATGAAATCTAAATCGTCCAATTTAAGGTTAATAGGATGTTGACACGTGATGCTTAGGTAGGTAGGTAATTATTACGCCCTACTAGGTAGGTAGGTTTACCTAGGTATGTAAGTAGGTTGAAATGTAGTTAAAAATTTAAACTATATAAGTAGGTTTAAAATAATCCAATTTTTAGTTTTAAATTTAACCATTTAATTACGGTTAAATTCTTTTTACTCACTCATTCCCAATGGCACTTATTATTTGGTTAGTACAAGGTTAATGCACCTACTTATATATTGTCCAAAATTGAATTGGAAGCCAAAAGATGTGAAATAAAAAATTCCATTGCAAACCTCATGAACCAACTTAGTTGCACATTAAATGCAATTACTATATTAGGGTAGATCGGCCCAAGGAAGGTTGTGTTGCTTTTAATGTCCAAACAAAAGTTGATGACATATTAAGGTAGCTAGCCCGGGGAGGGTTCCCTTGCTTTTGGTGTCTAAACAAAAGTCAAATTCCTCCTTTTGGCTCATCTAACACTAAGAATCGTCAAAAACAAATTAGAAATGAAAAAGTTATGGCACCCCAAAGTAAAAGGGGTCAAGAACTCCAAACCATTGAACACTACAAAGGCCGGTTCTTAAACACTCCAAAATTTCCTTGTATGTTCCTCTATTGCTATAAAGAGTTCAAGATGATTTGTAAAACTTTAGGTGGCGCTCCTATAACAGTTTAAATCGTTTAAAATGATTAAGAAATAAGAAAATTATGAGATTTGAAAGTAAGAGGGGTCCAAAGAGAAAAAAAAAGAAAAAAAAACATTTTGTAACATGAAAACCTTATTTTTCTTCTTGTTAATTTTTCATTACTCCTTTTCCTTTGCACTTCAAATATGATTGTAGGATATTTTTAATAATTATGATTACTAATAATGAAAATATTATTTTAAAATTATTACCTAGTTTAAATTAATAATTAGTTTAGAATGTTGGGGTAAGTCTTGTAGGTTAATTAGTGTAGCATATTTACCATAAATATTTTAACATAAATGATAAGATTTAAATATATAATACTTATTGAAAAATATTTCTAATATATAATAATTATTAATTATCATGATCATTATAATAAAAATATAATTAATTATTATTATAGCTTATAATAAATTTTAATATTATAACATTAATACCTAATTTAAGTTAATACCTAGGTAGCTAACCCATGTCAGAATATTTAAATTATAAGTTAACTAATGTATCCTATTAGCCATAGGTATATTAACATAATTAATAATATTAAAATAATATTACTATTATGGTTTTAAATATATTAATAATCTAAAAATTAATTATAATAACATTTTATGATAATTATTCCTATTAACACTAGTTATTATTATTAGGCAATGAATAATAATACTAATGAATATGATTCCAATTTCAATAAAATTTTAATAGCTTTGATTACCTATAATATTTAAGAATTAAAAAATATGAATTAATTCTGAATAATATTTTTTAAAATTATTATTATTAACTATTAATTTAGATTTATTTTATTTATTCATTGCCCATAATATTTAAGTAATAATATTTTCATATTCACTAATTATGAAAAAAAACTTTCATTGAATTTAAATTTTAGAAAATTCCAATAAAATAAAATAAAATAAGTCTACTTGCCAAAGAAAATATTTAAATATATTTGAAAAATAAAAATAAAAAACTTGACATACATATTTTGACTATGGTTAATTTAGCCAAACTTAATTTAGCCATAATTATTTTGGCTTAACTTACTTTAACCATATTTATTTTAACTTAATTTAATTTAACTTCATGTTATTTAGCTATAATTAAAGTAGCAAAACTTAATTTAGCCATGATTATTTTTAGCCTAATTTAATTTATCTTAATTTAGGTTAGCCATAATTAATTTAACCATGATTAGTTTGGGGTAAAATAATTTTACCATATTTAGTATAATGTTATTTAATTTAGCCATATTTATTTTGGCATAACTTAATTTAATCATATTTAGTTTAATCTAATTATATTTAACCATAATTAATTTAACCTAATTTGATTTAACCATGGTTAGTTTTAACCTAATTTAATTTAGTTTAATTTAATGTATTGATGATTAGTTTAGCCTGACTTAATTAAACCATAATTAATTTTAGCCTAATTTAAATTGGGTTAATTAACCATAGTTAGTTTAGCCTAATTTAATTTAGTTTAATTGGTCTAGTTTAATTTGGTTTAGCTATAATTAGTTTAGCCTTATTTAATTTAGTCATCGTTAGTTTAACATAATTGAATTTAACTTAATTTAGTTTAAACTAACTTAATCTAACCATGGTTAGTTTAGCCTAATTTAATTTAGTTGAATTAGTTTAATTTAACTTAATTTTTAAATGGTTATTTTAGCTTAATTTAATTTAACCATAATTAGTTTAGCCTAATTTAATTTAGCCATGGTCGATTTAATGTTCTATTACTTTAGTCATGGTTAATGTAACTTCCTAGTTAATTTAGCCATGGATAGTATAGTTTTTTAATTAATTTAAGTCACGGTAAGTTTAGGTTAACTTTAGCATGGGTTTAATTTTAATACTAGAAGTACATAATACTACTATACATAGCTTATGTAGATACATTAAATATGTATTAATTTAGGCCATTATTTTTATGACACGTGTCCATGTTGTACTCATTTAGTTACATGTTAGTTGCACACACAATTGTATGGCACAAAAATTATATGGTACCAAATTTGTAGTTGCGAACATGACCAATATAATTACAAACAACAGCCAGTTGCATGCTAGTTGCAAAGTAATTGGTTGTGAACAACAAGATTTTTATTAATGATTGTGACTATAAATTTTGTAAAATGTAAAACTTTTGGCAATTTCTTTATGTATGGTAACACTTCTGGATGAAGGCATTACCAAAATGTGGGTGTCATTACAAAATCATTCAAGCCCTTTATTTTGGTAATGTTTTTGTCCTTAGACATTACACTACACTATACCGTTTCAAATAAAGCCCATGTGCTTGGTACTCCATAATGGATCAAATGTTCTATTCCAAGCTAGCTTGATTAAGTGTTTGGTCAACTCTAACCTTTATTATTATCGAACTGCCAATCTATTCATCATTTTGATCTTATATGTTGATGATTTATTTATTATAAGGAATGACGAACATGAAATAGCCAACCTCAAGTCTCAATTCATGGCACATTTTTGTATGATTTATTTAGGCCTTGTGTGAAAGTATCATGGTATCAAATTCAAGCGCACCAAGTGTGGTCTCTTATTTCATCAAATGTCTTATGTCAATAACCTCCTTCATGAATTTCACATTGATTGATTCCACATCAACCTATGTTCCCATCCATGAAAACACTTGTCTATGATGTGACACTAACACTAAAACAATCAATGCTACGATATACCAATGCACGATAAGTAATTACAATTATTTGACCAAGACTTTACCTAACTTACAATATATTGTCAACATTGTTCGTTGACATATGCATGAGCCCCATTCCGAGCATCTTCATGTTGCATTTTTAAAAATTTGTTACATCTAGAAATACATGTAACTTGGCATCTTCTTCGACAAGGGGGAAGATATGTAGTTTTGGGAATTCTCTAATGCAAATTATAGCTTTGATTAAGATGATTCAACCTCCACAACAACTTACTTTTTCCTTGATGGCTCTCCACCCATTTCGTGGTGTTGTTGGAAGCAAAATTTAGTCTCACATTCAACATGTGAATATGAGTATCGATTGTTAGCAAATTGTTGTTGTGAGGCTATATGGATTCATCAACCATTGCATGAACTAGGACTAGACATGAGGGACAATAATCATGTGTGACAATTAGAATGCCCTTAAACTTTTTAAAACATGGTTTTTCATGATAAAACAATTAAACATTTTGAAGTAGATTGACAAATTATAAAAAAGAAAGCAGAAGAAAAAAAATAGAATAACATGTCAATATGTTTACAAACACCTTAGGTTGAATTAAATTTGAAGAATGAAAAAGTAGACTCAATTTTAAAAATGTTGAAACAAAAAGTTAGATTATGATTGAATCAATTCATAAACAAATTTTACAAAAAGAATAGTCATAGAACATATTATAGTTCATCTATAAGAAAATTGATTAGGATTAAGAAACTTAAATTGTGTGCATGTATGATTGAATCACAAATTGAATGTATATGATTAAAGTAAATTAATGTGCAATCGACACTCTATAGTTATATAGCCCAAAGATATGATCTTTGAAGCTATTATATCTTGTGTGTCTTGTGTGTACAAGGGGATACTGGAACTAATATACCCTCAACTTATACATATCATTCATCTAGAGGATGATTATATTAGGTGTATACATTATATTAGGACTTGATGTGTGCATGTTATTTTTTGTTCCTACCTTGACTATTTGTAGGAGTATCCTCTTTGTGTTTCCCAAACCAATTTGTTCCCTTATGAAAACTTTTGTTTCTAATTATCATAGTTCTTCAAATGCTCTTCCTTTAAGTGGACCATCCAATTCAACCAAGATGGCATCAAGATCTTTTTCTTCCTATATTGTGTTTGTTTTTTGATGTTATATTTGATTCCAAGGGGATTTGACTTGGCATAAATAAAACATTATCGCCTCCTCAAACCTTTGGTAAAAATTTTAAGTGCCATGCCATCCTTTGACATTCAAACTATAGATGTTCCTTTGGTAACATAACCATCCAACTTTTCTTCTTCATGTATTTTCTTTCCTTTTTTTTGCTTTTCTTTTTGTTGTTTCATTACACTCTAAAGCAATTTTGCTTGATTTAATTTGTATTTTTCTTTGGTTATCAAAGTTGTTTTTAGTAAGTCTAGTTTTTTGGAATATCCACACTTAAGGCTAGTGATGTAGGGGTAGGAATAGAAGGTAATGGGTTTAATTCTTTGGAAGGGCACTCAAAGGCCACCTTGTCTCATCTTCAACAATGCAACTTAAGGTATCCTTTCCTCATTTTTCTTCAGATATGTAGGGAAGTCTCCTTTTTGAAGCCCTTTCTACACTTGTCATTCCCTTGTGCTTATGGGCATCTCAAATTCCCACTGCATGGATTTGAAATTGTTGTTACAGGAAGTGTTTCATTTAACTAAGTTCTTCAATTTTTTCCCATATTATTTTATGAATTATCATATCACATTTAAATTAGTTTCATTTCATTCTTCAAAAATTTAAGCATTGAACAATATTTCCATAGTTCAGTGATCCCAACAGCTAGACTACGACTTTTAGGCTTACCCAATTTCTCTAGCATTGTGAGTAGTGGTTATAAACATTGTGTTAACAAATTACATGATCAACTCAATGTGCCTTCTTGTGCACATACAATTCTAAATAAGTACTCATCAACAATGGCTTTACGAGTTTTGCATGTGTAGCATTGTTTAAGCATACTCTCACCCTCAATTTTGTGTTGGATGTCATTATTGTTTTCATTTTTATGCACCAAGTGTGTTCCCAATTATATGGGAACACATATTTTAGAATGAAAATGTAATATTGTATTTTTCCCCTATTATAACAACTTAGAATTGGTTTTTGATTCATGTAAAATATAAATTAAAAAAATATGTTTAAATTGTAATTGATTCCAACAAAAGATTTTTGGGCATGTTTTTTTCTAGTGAACTTTCCTAATTAATGTAGTTCAATCTTTTTGTTTGTATTACTTCCCCACAATGTTTATGTTTTTTTAATATATAGTTTAAAATTTGTATCAAATGTTTACCTTCTCTCATTTTATTTTCAACAAATCGCTTGGTGATTACAAGGCATTTTCTTTGTTAATCTCACGTGAATTCTTCAAATTATAGATATTTTTATATGAAAAAAAACCACATATTTTTTTCATTAACATTTTTTTTCTTATAAATCAAGGTTTTGAACTCTATTTCAATTATGAGTTCATGTTTACTCTTGTAATCTACTACATTCAAAAAATTGATAATGTTTAACGTCAACAATGTCTTATGTTATTTCCCACGTTATGTTATTTGAAATGGGAATGAACAAGTCTTTGGAAGAAATATTGATAGGAGCAAAATGGAAGTGAGAGTTGCATTCAAGAATTTCTTCTTTAATGCTTTCAACTATTTTTACATTGCAATTTGGTCTTGTATGAAGCTTGAGGACATGTTAAAAGTTCTTTCCTGAAAATTTATTGGAATAGTTTGTTTTTACTTAGGGACATGAACAATGTTCCAAAACATGTAGTCAATTTTTTTCTAAGTCATATTACTATCTGAAGGATTTGAAAAGAATGTATTATAATTATTGTGGCCTACCTTATGGTAAGGAAAATAAAACATTACTAATTAACGATGAACAAGTAGCAAGGCGCTTCAAAATCTAAAGTGGAGTGATTTTTAAAAAATCATTTAAAGGATAAATGTTGTCAAAGAACAAGGTGCAATGGTTGGATTTCACATCATGTTTGTGGTTGTTGTTGCTTGAATTGCCATTGGCAAAAATGCTTCATGTTCATTATGATTGTATGGTCAAATAATCTAAGCTTTGTTTAAATTATTCTTTAAAGAATTATTACTAGTTCGTTCAATATATGCATAATGATAATGACAATGTTCGCAATAATTAACCTTTAGGTATGCAATCTAAATCATTTTATTCTTCAAGTCATTTTTTTTGTTATAACTTTTTGTACATTAGTATTTGTTTTCATCCTCCCTTGTTTTATAGTATTGAATTTTGTTTGTAATTGGTTTGGATTATTATTTGCAAATTACATGATAATGTTTAAAGTTTTGAAAAAGAGAAAACAATGTTGACCTCTCTAGGTTTTATTTTGAAATGATGTCAATATTGCTACTTTTTTACCATGAGAAATAATAAGTATTTTGATACTTTGAGGATTTGACATTAACTTTCGATTTATCCTTCAAATTTAGATATTTTAAGTTTTTAAGGTATTTAAAAAAAATTAGTATTGGAGTTTTTATTTCCAAAACTCTTTAAGAAATCAATTTTTTTTTTTCAATCTTATGGCCACTAAATTTAATTAGTATCTATAAACTTTTCTAATAAATTTTGTTTTACATGTTAAAAAATTTGTTTGATCTAGGAAAACTTTCTTTTAGAAAACCTACCATGGTGTCCCTAAAGTTTTATTTATAAACATTGCATGTAAATTAAATTTTTTTAGTGTTTTTTCTTGTGGTCTTGGTGGCCACAAGGTCATTTATAATCGAAGTTTTGAAAAAAAACTAACATTGTAGAATTTTTTTTGAATTTTCAAACTTTTGTAAAGTCTTAAATTAATTAAAAGATTGTTTAGACTCCAAATGAGATTCTAACTAGGGAAGTTCATGTCAATTTAAAGGGGTTTCAATGAAAATAAGCATGCAACAACTTGTAAGGGGTAGAAGAGGTAGTAGTTTTCTCCCCAAAGGCAATAGGGAATAATTACAACCTCATCAACAATCACAACATAAGCATTTAGAGCTTCAATCTCCTCAACTCCTTCAACATCCACCATGAATAAATTATTCAATAAGCTGTGACTTCCCAAATGTTGCAATACCCTTCCCATTCTTGAACTCCATATACATGTCCAAAAAGTTTCATTAGATTTCTAGTTCAATTGTAGTAGTTTGCAATCTTGTATTTCATCTTCCTCTTCAACAACATCAACCATGTTCCTATTTAGTGCATCCACATTGGTGTGTTTAGATCTAGCTTTGTGAATAATTTTGAAGCTAAAATCATGTAAGGTATTAATCCATTTGCCCCTCCTATTATTTACATCCAACATTATAACCAACCATTCTAGTGGTTTATGGTTAGTCCGCAACAAAAAATAATTCCGGTGTAAATATTGCCTAAAGTGCATAACACCCCATATTAATGCCTAACATTCACATGCCATTAGGTGAAACTTTTTCTATACATGGGAAAGCCCCTTATTGGCGTAAGCAATAACATGTTCATTTTCCCCATCTTTTTATGATAGAATAGTTCCTACCCCTCATATAAACCAATCAACATTAAGAATGAATGCATTCATGAAATTGGGCCTCCTTATAATTGAAGCAAAAATCAAGTTAGCCTCCAACTAATCAAAAGAATTATGACAATTAGGGTTCCAATCAAAAACATTATCTTTCTTAGTAAGGTCAAATAATAATAGAACCATCCGAGAACATCCTTTTACATAAATTTTTTAATAGCTAGTTAGTCCCAAAAATGCTAATGATTATCGTAGAAATAAGAATTAGAAACTCAATAACGGCTTTGATTTTCCTAAGGTTAAATTGTGTACCATCTTGGCTTACTATATGACCAAGAAATGTCAAGTTGGTTTTTGCAAAGTCACATTTGTTTGGGATAAGTTTCAAGTTTACTTCCCTCAACCTCATAAACACATATCAGAGATGTTCGATATGCTCCTCCCAAATTAGATTGTGAACATTCAAATCATCAACAAAAAAATTTAGGAACTTGTCCATACATGCTCCAAATATTTTCGTCATCATCATGTGAGAAAAAATGATGGTAGCATTTTTCATGCCAAATGGCATCACAATCCAATCAAATAAACCCAATTTGGCAATCACATCCATTTTCTACACATCTTCAACCACCATTTTGATTTGCCAAAACTTTAATTGCAAATCCAAAATAGAAAGCCATTAAGATTTGTTGAACTGATTCATAACATCATCAACCAATGGCATTGGAAATGCATCATGTCAAGTTTATAAATTCAATGGTTTGTAATCATAAGAAAACCTATGATTGCCATCCTTCTTTATAGTTATAATTATTTTGCATGCATATTCTGGAGTATTGGGCTTCATTTTTCCCAACATAACCAAAGCATCGATCTATTTTTTAACTTCAACTTCCTCCCAAAAAAAAAGACAACTTGGTGTGGTTCTACAAGGTGGAAATCCCTATGTATCCACCACATGTTCTCCATATTTGTAGCATCCCAACTCACCTTTGTGCCAAGCAAACAATCTAGAAACTACTCTAATAACTTCCACAATAGGTTAGTCTTATGTTTACCAAGGTTGTATCAATCTTTATTTAAATTTGATTTCATTCCAACATTCCTTTGCATCCACATTCACCTTGGTTGTGGTCGCTTCATTTTGATTATTAGCACATGATTCCAATTGGAACACATCAAGTATCAAAAGGTCATTCATGAATTGTTCGCATCTATGTTCATCCTCTTCATAAATGCACCTGATCCAATCCTCAAAGTCACTTGTGTCTAATATTTCCCCAAACATCAAATTGTCCATTTATTTTTCCAAGATTAAATTCAAAATTTGATTTGGACCTCCTTTTGCATAAAAGATTTGACCCCACTGTCCATCAAACCTTCGACTATTTCTAGTTTGTAACATAGGAACACCCTAGCTTGTTCAACCTCTACTTTTTCTTTCATCTTTTCATCAGATTGTTCAAATCATGAGTTCGAGCTATTATCGTCATAAGACAATTCCAACCTACCTTCTTGCATGTTTGGCAATTCTTTTGACATCTATATTGGTTAAGGTTCAATACCCGACACTTGCAAATTTTCATCTGGTGTTTGTTCTTTTTCACTATTCTTCTTTTCCGCAATCAATTGCAATATGTTTACCATGTTCAATGGTAGAACTTGAACATTGTTATCTAGCCCTTGTCTGACTTAGATAACCATTTCTCCACATCAACAATGGCATTAAAATCAATCAAAAAATCAAGACTTAAAAGGATGTTGTAATTGTTAATATCTATAATCATGAATGTCATCAAACATTAGACATATGTAATTATGTAATCCTGCCCAATGTTTGAATCACCACACTAGATGCAATTGATATGATTTAGACCCAATGACCATATGCATGAATCCTAGTTCTTGTACCACAATAATCTGTTGGGATGTACAACATGCATTCCTTTAACCTTGGTTAGGTTGATAGATTTCATCCCTTCATCTTTTTTTTTTTTGGCTAGCTTGACCAAACTCTCCATAGACTCCAATTCTCTTGGTATCACCAAAATGGTCTCCATAGGGGATAAATAAATCTTTCCCTTTATGAAGTGGTTTAGGGTTTAGGGTTTTAAGGTTCTTTACATTGAGTATTTTGGATTTAACATTCGAATTTTTACCAACATCTACATGTTTAGCTTCCTTGTCTTCCAAACCCTTAGCATCTAAAGTTTCCATAGATAACCTCCTCCTTGGAATTCTAGCCCCCAAAAAAATGTCATGTTTCATTTCGCAAAGTTTGTTCGTCTACTCCAAAGTAGCATGTTCATCTTCAACCAAAACCTCTAGATAATTGTTGGTAGCAAATGATGTTTTACCATCTTTCCCACGCTTCCAACATCATTATTTTATGTGTCCCATACTAGAGTAGTATCCACATTTTATTCCACAATTCTTTGACTTATGCGTTAGACCACATTTCACACATTTTGGCTTAGGTCACCTATACCCGGGCAAGTGGTGGTAATGTGACCATTGGCTTTGCAATCTAACACACAGTAAAATTGCTAGTCCTTGATGGAATTGCTCCAACACCTAATGATGACCCTTTAAAGAAATTGACAAATGATTCATTCAAAATAATCACTTGTTTCTCCAATGTTGTATCACTATGCACGCCTTCCTCCTACTTTTGCTTGAGGGGTTCAAAAGGAGTTTCTCCCAACTCTCCCAACATTCTTGCCATGTTTTAGCAGTTGCCAACATCTTCTCCACATTTGCATAGGTTCTCACCATGCATAACTTTCTAATTTCAAGGCACATATGTGCAAGGAATCTACGCCTTTACTCATCATCCTTGATTTTTCCTTTCTTGAATAGTTTATCCAACCTATCAAAATATGGTTGGACCCATTGTCTAGGCTCTTGCTTGAGATTGTCTAGCTTCATTATTATCCCATCCATATCCACATCCCCAATTTTTTGTTACATACCTATTTTCATCTCATTCCAATTGGTAGGCATAGCTAGCATGGCGTGTATATCCACCGACACTGTTGTTGAATGGTGAAAAACAAAACTAAAAGCAAACTTTTTAGTGTTGTAGAAGTGACAACTCACACTAGGTGAAAGACAACTAACTTTGCCCTACTTCCTTGTTGCACATTCCCATGTCTGATGTTTTAATTAAGACAATTAAGAAAATTTCCAAGTCTCACCAATTGTATGATAGTTGATTTCCACAAGGAGCTAAGAAAATCTTTTACCTTAAACCCATGCACAATTGATCCATTTTGTTTTGAGGGTTTATACCAGCTTCTTTTATTATGGATGCCATTTTCTCTAGAAGCCTTACATCGGAGTTTAAAAAATCAATTACATGATGAATTCATACAAGTAGAACATACAAGCCACTAAACACGTAGGCTAAGGAGGCCACCCAATTGTACTTGCTTATAAGGCCATTAAGCTAACATCCTCTCTTTGGTTTCCATAAACAAATTCCCCAACCTACGAAAAAATTCTTTGATTGTTAGGTATTGCACAACAAATTGCAACATAAACCAAAAAGCTATTAGACATGTAAGCTTTTGGGAGCACATTGAGGCTTAAAAACAAGAAAAGACAACAAGAAAGCGCATGTACCCTCCTACAAAATACGTAGTTATACACAATTACAAGTTTCTTGAACACATTTATGTGTAAAATACCTACACACAAATCATTGAAAAATTACACTAACAATAAGAATCATAGTAATTAGAAATAGAAACTGCATTGTATATGAACCTCAAATTGACATAAACATAATTCAACAATTTGAAGCTTAAGCTCTCTCACCATATTAGTTGATCAACCATCTTCAAACTTCTATCTTCATGTTAATCTCCTGATCTCAACTAAAAAGGACTCAATCTCTTGTTAGATTAAATGGTAGTTGAAATCTAATGTAAGTAGTTCTTTTAGAAGTTTATGGCCAAAATCGATTACTACATCAAAGGAAAATACTTAGGAACACAAGTAAAATTTAAGTTGAGTTGTTCCAACTAAGACTTGCTAAAAATCAAATAGTTAGTTGTTTATGGTCTTTATTGTAAATCAAACAATAATAGGTTTTTCATGTCTCGAATATAATTGCTTGATACAATGGAGTAGCACTTGAATAAGCTTAAAGCAACAGTTAACAACTTGGATTGCGAGAATCATACAAGAGACAAAAAATAAACAAGGATGAAATAAATATATTGTATTAATTAAATAACTTTTATTTTTGTAATTACTAAGAGTTGAAAGGTTGTGACATATGAAAGGTCACACCTTTCCATAGTGGAATGTCTAACGTTAATGTACTACTAACACACTAATGGGTCCTACATTCCCACCACTAGTCTATACATCCATTAACTATTCATTCCTCATAAGTGGATGAAACATCTTCCTATCCAAGTAAGGTTCTTTTCTCCAATCCATTCAAGTTTTTTTCACACATTGGCTTTCTTTGTGGTGTTGGAACATAATTTTTTCGTCTTCTTTGAACTTCTCCAATGTAGTTTCTTCTTCTTTGTGGATTTTCCCAAGGTAGATATGTTTATATGTGTAGCATTGCTTTGAGTTGTTTTGTAATTATTTCCATTTCAAAGATCATTTTAGATAGATCATTTCATTGATTACATTTTGCTTGATGATTCCAATGTTGAAAACTTTGATAGTTTTCATAATTTTTATTTGGGTACTTAACATAAGTGTTTGAAGGTGCTTGTTGTTGATGTTGTATTTGGCATGAATTTTCAAGTTGCTTTATGTTGTTGTGGAGTTACATAAAGTTTGATATTTATTTGTTGGTTGATGTCCACATTGAAAATGCTTAGGGAAAGATGTTTGGACTACTTGCTTGCTTTCTTAAATAACATAACGAGTGGTTGTGAGCATACCCAACTTTTTTCTTTGAAAAAATGGTTGAATGCCATTTCCATTGCAAATCACTAGATTTTTTGGTTCATTGATTGAGTTTCTCAAAATTATAGTTGAATTTGTCTTTATGACCCAAATGTATATATTTTTAGATTTCAATTATTAAGCACAAAATTAGCTTGACCCTTTGGGCCATTCCCCCTTGCCCCTTGGAGAACATCCAAAAGGCCTCTAATTAGGAAATAAATTCTAGGTGTCACAATTAGGAAATAAATTCTCTTTCTTTTCAAATATATTTTACTCCATCTTGCCTTGTTTGATCAAAACAATAAATACCTTCCATGTCCACAACCATGTCCCCTTACTCATTTATAACTAATCATAACCCTAAACCAGTGAATTGCAACCAAGAACACACACACACAACATGTAATAATTGGAACAAGATTCATCAAATCAAAGCTTTACACATCAAAAAGGAAAAGAGATTTACATTAAAGTCCTTACTCCGTAGTTGTGGATCTCTTATTCCAACCAAGCTCCTACTCATACTTGATACAACACTCTCCTATGTACAAGCTGCTTATAAGTAGTTCTACCTTCTTTCCTTTTTTCTTTGATTTCTTCACCTTCAATTCATAGCCTTACTACCGACCATTACCTACTCAAGCTCCTTGAGACCGATCCTCTTCTTCTTATTTCCTTTGTTCTCACACAAGAAGGCAAACCTTTTATTTCCTCTTCAAGTTAGTCCCCTCCTCCTCTTCCTCCTCCTTTTCTACTCCTTTTACCAAGCCTAACACAAGATCTATGTACCTCTTCCCACCTTTGCCCTTGAATGGAACGCTCAACAAAATCACTTGAACAACCATCGTCACCCATTAGTTTAATATACCTATTTTAACAAAGCTAAGAAAGCAACGGCAATGGTGATGGTGGTGATGGTAGGTCACACCACACCATGACCACCACCAACATCAACTAGGTGTTTGGTCGAACCTAAGAAAATAAAAATTCGTTGGAATAAGTTCTTGTGGAGGTGTGGCCCCAAGTAAAAAACTCGCACTTGAAACACATGACATGCAAAATGGGGTCCTCTACCTCCATTTCCATAGCTACTTGGTTGGATGCACTTGGGTAGCTCATTTCCTCATGATGCAATGGTCTTTTCTTGTGATCTTGCCTTTTCATGATACATCCAATCCCCCCATCAGCCTAGGCTTTCACAATACTCATCATCATCATTCCTCACTCCCTCCCTCTTCCTCACACATTACTCATCACTCGGAATAGTGAGGGTGGTTAACAAGTTTTAGGAAGAAAAATGGATGTTGTCTTGACCTAAACTTAAATTTTAATGCCTTCTTAGAAGCCTTTCCCCCCATATCCATACCTTATTATATAGTAGACTTATCCAACCTAGGTTAAGACATGATCACCCTATCTTAACCTAGTCTAGTTATCCTATCCCCCACCTTATCCTAACTAGGGCACCCATCCCTTAGTAATCCATCCTAGATAAAATCAATTATTATCCTATCCCATGAACCTCATGTTAACCCCCAAAATTTCATATGTTGGCTTACTTATGCTTAACCAAAACTGGGTTAAGCTAATTGGGGCCCAACATCAATTTTAGTTCATTCTTTTGTTTGTGTTCATATCTTCTCCCACTCCAACATTTATATGTTGTGGGTGTGAAAAGAGGATTGATTATTGGAGAAGAAAATTCTTTGGGTCTTGATTGTGGCTGAAATAATGAATCATATGGAAAATAATGATTGAATCCACAATATTTGTAAGAGATGTTGGAAATTTTAGATCTAATGCAAGTGACTATGACATGAATGGAGCCTTGGATAATGGGAAAGTTGTCCACTTTAGAAATCAAAGCATTGGGTTTTGAAATGATCTCTAATAATTTGCATGCACTTAACTCCATGTAGAAATAATGTTTTTCTTGAGGTAAGACTTTTGTCAAAATATTTGTTGTCATGACTAAAGTAAAAATATACTTGACATGAATATGTTTTTCAAAACCTACTTTCAAATAAAATGGTATTGGGTATCAACATGCTTGCTTTAAGAATGATATTCAAGGTTTTCATTAAGGGCTATGACACTTTGGGAATCTTAATAAATTGTAATAGGATGTTATAACCATAGGGCTTTAGTAGTTGCTTTGACCAACGAATTGTATTCAAATTTTGTGGAAGAAAAAGCAATTTGTTTCTTATTTACCCTTGAAATTACTCTTTTAGCAAGCATAAAACAATAGCCCAATGTAAAATGTAAAACATTTTTGTCTTTGGCCCAATTGCATTAGAATATCCATGTAAAATTTGACCATTTTCAAAATTTTGATATTTGATGCCATAACTTAGTGTTCCTTTGATATATCGCATAATATGTTTAAAAACTTGGATTTGTACATCTTTTAGATTGGAGAGATAGCGTGCAAAACTACTTATGGCAAATGCACAATTTAGTTTATTAATAATTGAATACATATATAAAGATATTGACTATTTTTGAATATGGATATTTATCCATCATAACTTGCATAATCAAAATTTTAAAAAAATCGTCTTTACTTACTCTTGTGCCCACTTGCATGGGTTACTAAGTGGATTAGAATTGAACATATGAAATTCTTGTAATCTTGAAATTAAATATCTTTTTTGATGTAAAATAGTCCATCCTTTTCGATTGTGAAGGATGGCATTGCCTAAGGTGTAATGAAGTTCTCCATCATTTTTCATATCAAATTTTTGTTTGAAAATAGATTTAGTTTATTCAATTAAAGTTTGTGTTGTTGATTAATATACAATCATCAACATAAACAATAAGTACATGACATATATAAAAAAAAACTACCTATAGCCTTGGTTTTAGCCCAAGAGTGAGTAGTTAACCCTTTTACAACATTATTCCCACAGAGCAAATAAAGTTATTTAAAAAATCAAAACAAAAAAATGTAAGGGGAAATTGAATGCATTATTGGTATTGTTGGAAAGTTGTCAATTTAAGTAGGGTTTAATGGAGTTGATTTTGAATTTTTAGACCAAGCATGTTAGAGATATTGAGTTTGAATAATTTCTATAATTGGAAATTCAAGTAATTTATAAAGATTGGTTTTGGAAGGAGGAATCAATTGAATAATGAGTTCACAATTGAACCAACTACAACGTGCCACATTAGAATGTTGTTATAGATAACTATATATTAAGATTAATGTTTTTTTTTAAAATTTTTTTTATCACACCTTAACTCTTTCAAATCGTAAGGCCCCTTGCTGCATCTTTGGTATTGTCAAAAAGTTGTTAATGATGTAATGTGCATGGTTGTGATTTTGTAATTTTCAAATTAATTGAGATTTTTTTTTGAATTTAAAATGATTTCATTGTTGAAAATTAACTAAAATTTATGAAAATATTTTTGTTCACAATCAAGCTTAATTGAAAGTTTTATTTCTTTTAGTGTAAATCGGCTGGTGATCAAACATTTAAGCGTTTAGGGTAGGCTAGATCCAAGGAGAGATCTCCATTGTTTTTGGTGTCCAAAAAAAACTTGAACCCCTTTTATTGATGCGTTTGGCACACTAAAAATCATCCAAAACGAAATAGAATTAAGAAAGTTACAACCCCTGAATCAAGAACTAAAAAAAAAAAACCATTGAATGCTACAAAGGCCGGTTCCTAAACACCCAAAAAAAATCCTTGTATGTTGCTATTAAAGTTCAAAAATGATTTGTAAAATTTCAGGTGACATTCTTATAACATTTTAAATCGTTTAAAAAGAAATAAGAAAGTTACAAGGCTTGAAAGTAGGAGGGGTCAAAGAGAAGAAAGAAGAAAAAAAAACATTTTGCAAGTTGGAAAGTTTATTTTTGTTCTTGTTATTTATTCATATTACTCCTTTGCACTTCAAAGATGATTTCTAGAGCTTGAGGTAGTGCTCCCCTAACATCTTTAATCACTCAGAATGAAGCTCATATGATGATGATATAAATAAATGTTCGGTCATAGGCAGGTGATCAGTGATGGGCCTGTTTACCCTAGACTTGAGGAGAATTTTTGGAAAATTGTATGGTGACTTGTTATAAGGGGGGGGGGGGGG
>Ga0116230_10001436_pt1 | contig 22648 bp, 8 predicted proteins | sample S1TSphfallax_3_FD_88678 | JGI IMG/M metagenome (GOLD analysis project Ga0116230, IMG submission 88678) | Host-associated microbial communities from peat moss isolated from Minnesota, USA - S1T2_Fd - Sphagnum fallax MG | ecosystem: Host-associated > Plants > Peat moss > Unclassified | place: USA... | reverse complement strand
AAGAGCTGCTGATGCATAGATTTTTGTTCACAGATCTTGTTCTTATGGAGAACTGAGAACTTGGATCAACTGTTTATACATCTAAGAAGGTTGATACTTTGTGAGTGACACTCATGAGCATATGACCACCCTCATTCCGGTTGTGTTCCTCGGTTTTGCTGGAACTGACACAATGTTACCTTCAAACTGTCATTGTTTTCTGTGCAATCTCAAATTCCTGTCTTTAATATCATTCTAACTATAGGTCAGCATCAAAAAATTTAAGCTGAGACTGGGCACTTCAGTGCTACAGCCACAAGGGGAGGTGACATTACACCTCCATTTGGTACTATTTAGCCCTTGGGAATTGGTCTTGGAGCTCTTGGGTGTGGATCAATGGCACAATTGCAGGAAATCAGTTCTTTCCACAGTAGACAGTAGGGATTCAGGAAGTTCTACTGCTACAGAGTAGAATGTGTGTCCTTAGCAAGTACAGGCTCTTGCAGAAGCAGAGAATCTGTCTTGGAATTGAGAGAGGTCAATGAGAGTAGTTAGTAGCTGGAGCTGCTCACCTGAGCAAACATTGAGACACTTCTATGCAGAAAACCTTTTTCATCGATCAGGACTGTTTGAGGGTCATCTCAGTTCCATAGAGGAAGGGATAACTCTGTGGGGGACAATAAAGTAGAAGGAAATAGACTTTAAAGGTATGACAGGGCACTGTGTAAACCAAGATCGGCAAATGTGTTATGAGTGGCAGTAGATATTCCTCTCATTGATCTCACAAGTGGCAGTCTTGAAAGAGGTTCAAATCTGGAAGTCTACATCCTGATTCTCCATTCCATTACAGCCAATGGGTGCATTAAGGATTCTCTAGGTGTTGCAGGACGGTTATCTTCTCCACAACATTCACCTCATTTTGCACTTCGTTCAGGAGGCAATGACATGACTATGGGGATCGCAGCACCACCACTTGCCTCCTAAGCACCTACACTTCGGTTGGGGCCATGGCCTGGCAAAGCATTAGAAGAAGTTCAGAGATAAGGAGGAAAGTTCCATTGCTGGGGAGGTGTAGAGATGACAACCTTTCTGGCTCTCCAGGGAATTACTTTTGGGTTTGATTACCACCAGCTTTTGAGCAACCTGCTCTGAGGAGATACGTATAGCAGAATGTATAGCAGAATCAATCCATGCCCAAGTCGAAGCCTCAGCTCAAGTGCACGCTCAAGTCCTAGCCATTCACAAAGCCCAAGCTGCAACTGCCTAAGTTAATGCCCCCATGCAGCAACACCACCAAGATCCTCTGCACCCACCTCTCCTGGAGCCACAGGGGTGTAGCGAGTCCAAATCACTACAAGGAATTACTAGCCAACCCCTCACAGAGCAGGCAAGAAAACCTCGAACAAAAATTTCTTTGGTTTCCACGAGCAGTGACGAGTTAGTTCTCTACACACAAATAAGTTCCCAATTGTTCCCAACACCTAAATCGCCTCCTGTGTCCATGGGCATCAAAGATCTGAACTTTCTTGGCTGAGGAGCTGTCACATAATCATCAGAAATTCACCCATGTTGAGGTCTGAGCAGGATATACCTCGATGTTGGCTAGGCATGTTTGCCAAGCCTATTCTGTCCTCCATGAGGCAGGCCTCATACATAGGGATATCAAATGCCCAAATATTTTGCAGGTTTCAGATGAGCATTTCATACTTTTTGACATGGAATCAGTAGCATTTTCTCCTTTCAGACTGCCAGAAGAATTCTGGAGTGATGAGGATGTGCTGGAGGGCTGGATTGATGAGGATGTGTATGAGGATGGCAACCTTTATACACCAATGTCAGACATGTATATTCTTTGCAGACTCCTGGAGACATGGGGCTTCACAAGTACAACATGTGCTAGGCAGTTTGCCAAGCAACTCCCTTCCAAAAAGCTCACTGCAGCAATGGCATTGAAGCATCCTTGGATATCAGATTCTATGCCATAGGGCTATTTTCATTACTCATCTCTTGTTGCTATAGACAATGCTCTTGTGGATTCTCTGCTTCTCACATGACATCATGATTCAACTGTAACAGAACAGCACACCTGTATTGTTGTTATTCTGAAGCAAAAATACCTTTTGTATCCGTTGCATAATTGAGGATGGTACACAGACAATGAGTCCAAGATTACAGGGTAGCCAATAAAAATGATTTTTCTAGTATGCTGGTCTCACTGTTTCCTAATGTTCAAATCATGTTCTGAGACTTTCTCTGCACATGGGAATACATCCTGGTTGTCATAATATTACGAACATGGGCTTGGTTCAATCCAGAATCCTCAAATGGCCGGCTGAGATGTTCTTAGGGTTTTGAAAGATCCAGGTCCTGATACACGTCTGCCTTAGGGAAATCAGTCTATCTTCCCATCTTGATAATGCTACAAAATGTTTCTAGCTTAATACAGCATCTGATTGGAGTGTAGACAGAGCATCACAGTTGAAGAGCTGTAGTGAGAAGTGTGATATCTAGACAAGAAATATGAATCGCTGCAATGCTGGATTGTAAAAATTGACTTCCTTTAAGAATCAAGGTTATCATGTTTGTCAGAGTGTGATTGCTACTCCTCTTGGTGATTGTGAGTGCTAATAGAGATCCGAAGTCTCTCTGTTGTGCACTCTGGTTTGTGCACATCATGCATGTAGGAGATAGATAAGGGTTGTATACAACTTTGGGGTTTCTGGGTTTTATTGTGAAGGTATGAAGGGTATTGTGAAGGACTGAGTGATCTGAAAATAAGAAAACACAAAGGAGGAAATATCCTCCTCCCTTTTTTTGGCCACAGGTGATAGTGGATGGAAATGTTGATGAAATGATTAGTAGATAACAAGACTAACATAACATGATCTACAACTAAACATGTGAATTGTAAACTCAATGTGGGAAGTTAAAAAAGACCTTTCAACATGATCATTTTTGCTTTGATTTGTTAGTTTCCAAATGATCACGTTCCAATTCCAGCATGGTGAATTTTTCTTAGCATGATTCAAGTTGTTTATCTTTAATGTGTGATGTCTAAACAAAGAAGGGTGAAGCTGTATCTGGTCACATTAAAAATGCTATGAAGTGATAATGGCAGCAGATACCAACATACCAAATGTTTGAGAAACCTCCAGTATTGAAACTCCCTGATGTTGCAGCTTCAGATTTCCCAAATGGTGAGTCAGAGCCGCTCAAAACTTCTACAAGACCTGCAAATATGCCTTTAGAAAGCTAGAAGAGTTGCACGCAGCTCTTTAGAAACAATACATGAACACCACAGAACTGAGATGAGTATGTTCACCTTCAAAAACCTACCTATTGAGTCAAATTGCCATTTGTTTTTACTACCACTTTGATTAATAGTCAAAATGATAGTTGGCCGATGTGACTAGTCAAGATAACTTGCAAAAAGACCACTAGCAATAAAAACATCAATGAAAAAAAAGCAAGTCAACTTGCACATATACAAACAAATTGTCCAATACGACAGTCAAATCAGCAAATGTCACAAACTGATTTTTTTTCAAACCAGTTTTTTTGGGTTAAATAAGCCATGATTTCCTTTAGTAATTAACTTAAAGAGCAAGTGTTTGTGCATCGTGAAGTGAACATCATTGCTAACAGCAACCCCAAGTTGGCAAATTGACCTCCTTGAACACACAAAAACTAGTGTGGGTTGAAGATCATAATATTAAGCTTTTAACAACCACAACATCTTAAACAAGCTTCAACTTGTTATTCATTACTCAAAACCATTAAAATAATACAGTTTTTGCATATTTTCATCAAATCCAAAACCAACAACCCACCAATAGATAGTTTATTGAAGCATTTAATTAAATAGAAGGGATATTAATGTTTGGTAGGGACAAATCGCACCAACAAATGACACAGTGAGTAATTATTTGCTTTCATTAAGGTTTAGAACATCACTAAGGGAACAAAATTTCTAGTAGGCACTAGGTATTTTGAATTAAAGTAAAATTGCCAATCTATTTTAACTATTTTCAACCCCTCACCCAAAAAGAAAAAGACTAGGCCTTTTCAATTCATACCATTTCACTTCATTACATATGTAAAATTTATATGCATGATTATAGACAACATTATTTTATGTATGAATTAATTGAATCTAGTTCACACAAATAACTAGTTCAAGCTTAGCGAAGTTATTCTTTTTATAATTTGTGGAACATTGGAGACAAATAGGGCTTTCCCAAATAATTTCAAGATGGCATGTGTTAAAGGACAAAAAGGAATTCAAAATTTTGAAATTTTGTGTTTATGATAGCTTTGGACGACAACTTGGCAACTTTTAGATTTTTTTATTTTTGCATGGTACAGATTTCAAAATGGCTGCATTTAGAATAATCACCAACTATTTAGCATGGGTATTGATGACTCCTTTGGTTGGCATTGTTGCTATTGCTCATTTTTCATACCTTTAAAATAATGTTTGTGCGACCCTTTGGCAAGGATATTTAACCTAGTTCCTATGCAAAAAAAAGGTGTTTTTTTTTTTCTTTGGTAGCATTTTATATTAGAGCTTTTTCAATCAAGAAAAGACCAACATTTTTATGATGTCTTTTTTGCTTTGTAAAAATTAATTTTTACTACTAAACTTTTTTCTTTTTTTTGGTAGTTGAATTTTCTTTCTTTACAAAATGGTGTGGTTCTTGTGTTAAACTAGATCCAAGATTTGTACATCTATGTTTGTAAAAGAGTGGGTGGTGTAGTGTATAGAATTCTAGAGTTGTGAATATCTCTCACTATTTACTAAAATTGTTTGGTAAAAGCCAATTAAACCTTTTGCATTTTGAAACCTTAACATCTTAAACAACCAAAACATAAACTTCATTATCTTCTTATTGGTAGATTCTTGGCATGAAAGCACACTATGGTGATCCCCTTTGGGGTGTCACATTGTATTACATTTTAAGGATGTGCATGTTTCAGTGTATTTCACCTCAAACTTTCAAAAAAAAATCATAGTTTTTTGCACATTATGTTACAATATAACCTAAGCAAGAAATTAGAAAAGAAACTATTTCATTTCATTTTATAAAATGAGATATTGGAGTATATTTGTAGAAACAAATGTAGTGTACCTATGTATTCAAAAACATAAATACACTTCAAAAAGCATTTAAATGATATTTAATCCTTATGAAAGTTGAAGGTATATTGAATCATGTCATTTCACATAATATGAACCATGTTTGGATATCATGTGACTAATTAAAAAAAATTCATCTCAAAAACTGATTTTTTTCAACAAATATACAATAAATGTGTGGTAAATTGAAATTTTGACAAATAATCACATTCACATAAAAAATGACAAGGATAGTTCAATGGGTCATTTTTTTAATTCCATTAAAATTGATTATTGTAATGATTAATGAAATTCAAAAGTTAATGCAATCTAAACAAGATTGTGGCCCTGTTATACTAATGTAAATTATAAATATATTCATGAATCCTTCAATATTGATAATGAAATTTATTATTCTTTTTAAAATAATATAACATAACATTAGTTTTGTAAAAATAATTATCGTAAGGCCCAAAAACCTAAATTGATACCCAAAACTAAATGTATCATGCTTTTGAAACAATTATACTATATGTATTATAATATTAAACCCAAAAGTCCCCCAAAGGGGGTTGCCATAATGTGCTTTCACCCCTTGATTAAAGTTGATTTTTGAAGCTTTCAAATTCATGTCGTAAAACCTTTGGACATGTTTATTCTTTGATTTTCACACTCCATTGAGCCTCCCCTAAATGGTCTTACAATATGAAAGTTTGCAAGTCTTGTAAATATACCAAAATTGAAAGAAAACTACAAAATCCATTACAACATGAATTTTGTGGAATTCTTATAACTTTGTTCACAAACATTACATCTTAGGATGTATTAGAAAGAATTTTTTTTTTAAACTTGAAACATGGGGATCCAATAATGTCACATTATTATCACTATCAAAATACACAATAAAAATTACTAATAAAGGTTTCTACCATGCAATTTTTGGTCCACTCTAGCTTGCACATGCCCTAATGTGGTTGCAAATGGGTTTGCAAGATTAAACTCCATTCATAGCCTAGTTCCATAATGGGCAAGGAGTTCAAAGTCTAATGATAATGTCTTGAAGTTTAGCTTGCACAATCATGGAATTCACACCTATTCACATAGGTACTCCCAGGTGAATGCATGAACGAATGGACCAAAAATGACAAATGAATATATCTTCATAAATTAATTTCCTTTTCATTTTTTCCAAGCAATTTGATGACTAAATAGTTAGAATTCCCCAAAAAGTTAAAAATATTTTTTTTGGCCATATTAATTATCATTATTTTGTACATACACTAAGTCAAAACCCACCATTCATGACTAAAACATTTTTGTGATTATATCCTAACTTTAATCTTGTGGTCATGAAGGACACTTATTTGTGCACAATTAAGCAATATTAATTAATATGGTTAGTATTACATGATTGGCAAATACACAATCAATCACTTTAAGTATATATTACCACACTTTAGTTTGGGGGGGGGGGGGTTATAAATGTTGTTGGAACCTAGATTTATCTTTTATGCATTTTTAACATTTTCAATTTAGCCCATGAATTAATCTTGCCTTTTTTCATATAATACATGTACATTGAAGTATGAGGACATGTTCTCATGTCAAGTTTTCTTCCATTTCATAAAGAACTAACAAATTTTTTTTTACAATTTTCAACTAATATCACAAAAACCTATTGTAATTATTGGTGTTTTCCTAAGCCATTTATTTTAGTAACGCCCCCCACCATTGTTTTTACTCATCATTTAACACAAAGCAAGCATTAGTAAAATCACCCTAGTCTTTTAGTTCACAAATGCCCCCCACCATTGTTTTTACTCATCATTTAACACAAAGCAAGCATTAGTAAAATCACCCTAGGTCTTTTAGTTCACAAATGCCCCCCACTGATGAACCTTACCTAGTGTAAATCACAAGGTACTTATTATCAAGAATCTAAATATATGTAGATCATGAGGCAATAGGAGCAAAAAATGCCTTGTGTTTATTAGGTATAAAAGGTCTCTTACATGCATAAAATGCTTATTTGGAACTTGTTAAATAGTTCTATTTTAAAGTGTGTTCATCAATTCCCAATTCATAATGTATTATTTAACCACCACTCCATTCCATAATGTGTTATTGTGACTAGCTTGTATAAATTCTAGTGATGATGATAATCAATATTATTTAGGTAGGACAACTTAAGGTTTCATAAATCATTTTTCAAACAAATAGTCCTTTGGACAATTCCAAATTAAAAATTTTAAATTGATTCCCAAGTAAAAAGGGGCTAAAAGGTGTTTTTCCAAAGGTTATTTTTTTCTAACACCATAGTCACAAGAAGATTTTTAATACCTTTTGTATCAATTCATATCTTGTTTATCTTCAATTGACTTTAAATTCAATTCATTTCAAGTTCATTGAACGGAACTTACTTTTCACAAAATCAATCCATTTTTTCCATTAGTTGATCATCATTAGTAATGTGTAGTAGCACAAAGCCCAAATAATATAGACAAAATTAATATAACTCACCATTTCATTCCATATTATGATATTTGTGATCACATAGTATTAGTTGTATAAGAGGAGGATAAATATAATTTGACCCATGTTATGAACAAATATCATAACTTAATACTAATATTTTAAGTTGAACTTCATCTAAATGTTTTTGAATTTACAATATGATAAGTGCAATCATTGTAAGCTTTTGGTTGAATTTTTTACTAAACAAACCAAAGGTGGTCCCCAAAAAACCTTTGACTTTCCACATGTCACATTGAAAAATATATTGGGATATGCAACTAAACCCAATTTTCAAATTTCTAAAACATTATGATGTTATAAAACATCATAGAGGCTTGTAGTTGCACCAAATTAGTTATTATTGGAATTCAAGTACCTAATACAATGTTAGTATGTTAATTGAAAAATATTGAAAATCTCAAAAGGTTTGAATGTTATGGCCTTCTCCTATTGAAAGTTTTTTTAGATTTTGTTTACAACTTAGTTGAGACCTTACAAAATATGGGTATAAGCCTAATATAGCCTCATGGGGATCTTTGACAATGTAACATGTCCTTCAATTATAGTAAACAAAAGTTGGTTAGTTTTTTAAGTGGTTTTTAAAAAGAGCCAAATGAAATTATTGATTAAAGCCAAACATGTGGGATTAACTAAAGTTGGATGGGTATATTGGGGAGACCTAGTATGTGCCCATATATCAAAGGACTTTATTAGGCTACTAGTATGATTAGTAGCAATACCAACCTTGTACCCACATTAACATGATAGGTGAGCTAAAGTGCAACTAGCCTCATACTAGTTTTATATTAGTTTCAATAAAGTTGTATTTGTGTTAATCTTGCAAAAAAAATATTAATAAACACATTGCAAGTTTTTTAACTGTATAAGGGAAAAAGAAAAATGAAAAAAATTAATTTACAAGACGTGAAACAAGCATAAACTAGAGGTCAAAATCTTTTTATCTCAACAATTGACCACTTATAGGAGGTCAACCATGGTGATGGGGGGTGTGTCTTAAAGGGGTGGAAATCAAAAAACCATTAAACTTTCTGCTACTGCCCAACTTAAGATGGAGGATGGTTACATCCTTTGTAATGTAATTGAATTTTTTTTACAAAGAAAAGTAACTAAAACAAAAAAAGGAAGGTCATTTGGCCTTTTGAAGTTCACATGGCATTAGCACAATCATGTAAGAACACATCAATTTTTTTGTTTAAACATCCAAACATTTCAATTGCTCAAGGGAGGAAATGATCAATAAGGTGTCGATCATAATAATTGACGCGCTGTCAACTCCTTGAGGGATTCAAATGTGAATCCCAAACAGAAAACAACGAAAGAGTAAGGAGTCAGGGCATGCTCCTTGGTTCACAACACTTTGGAGGGGTAAAGGGGCGTGCTAGAACTCTGGGATGAGATTAGGAATAGTCAACAAGCTTCAACTACTCACACGGACCTGCACAAAACCAACACAAGGTGGTTAGTGCATAGTTGGAGCACTTTTGGTGCTAGGATGAGCCACATGCAACTCACACACACAAGATTCACAATGGCCCGAACTTGGGGGAAGCCACCACCTTCCCCCTTATAATATATTTTTTGGTTGCCCACGGGGCCCACATCCAAATGGCTTTTTGTCCCAAGTGGGAGTCCTGAAATTGCCACCCTTGGGACTCCTGCAACTTTGGGGCGCCATAACTTTGCGAATAGAGCTTCGATTGAAATGAGGTCTAAAAAAAAGTTGTAGTTCTTGTTGAGAGCTTTTCAACAAGATGTCAAACACCATTTATAGATAAGTAAATTGGGTCGATTACCAACTTTTAGTGGTCAGGAGTCAAACTAACAAGTTGACTCGCAGCCTTTCTTTTGGCCATAACTTGTGTTTCAAATGTCCAAATGAGCAATGCGAGCTCCTTTTAGACATCTATGTTCCAAGAGCTTTCCAATGGTATAAATAATTCCTCGAGCCATTGAGTTTTGACCTCTAAAATTATTTTATGAAAATTTGGGAGTCCATCAGGACTCCAACTCCCAAAGTTGAACTCCTTTGGGAGTGTGAAGGTTCATTCCCTCACACTCTCTTGCACTCCCGGGAGCATGCAGAGTGACTCCTGAGCTTCCTTTTAGCTTACAACCTTGCAACCCCTTTGCCTTGGTCGTGAGCCCAAGGCTAGGGTTGTGACAATAATTCCTTTCTTTGGCTTGAATTGCTTTAGAGGCAACAAATCCTCGGGTATGCAAGATTGGCAAAGTAAATCCACTTATGTTGGATCAACAATGACAACATCAGTTAGGGTGCGAATTCCATCTTTGGTGAGCACAATGTCAATTCATTGATAAGAATAGTGGAATGTGGTTGAAAAAAATGTGTGTAATTGTTCTTGTCCCGCATGGGAAGTCGACATTTCATGTAATTACAACAAAAGTGTCATGAACTACATCATGGGTGCCCATGTGTTCATTGCCATGGGTGTAACATAAAAGGTGGACACATGTAGCATTGATGGATGTGTGCACATGCATCAAAGGATACATGCAATTGAAGGATGTGGTAATCCAAATCACATTTGGAATGTTGTGGAAAAAGATGGGGAAAATAGAAAACTAATCAAATTGTAACCCAAGGCTAAAACATGATAAAATTTGAGCATGATGAGATTTAGATATCATGTTGAAGAGTGTGTTAGAAAGGGTATGATGGTGTAAACACTATGAGATGGAATCTTGAAGTTGAAGCATTTGTTGCCCGATGAGTTGTTCAAAATGAAGAAGACACGCCCGTGTTGGAAATGGTAGAAGATCGCAAGCCATTTTGAAATGTTGTTGGAAAAGGAAGGTGTTATTGTCAATCGTGCTAAGGCTTCAAGAATAAAAGGACATTAATTGACCATAAACCTAACAATGGAAGTTACAAAGGCCCAACTCCCTAAATAAGCTATTGGGGTAGTGTGGGTTATTGGTATGAAGCCGGTGCCACCAAAAGTTATTGGGAAAGAGACTTGTTTATAAGCTAAAGGTTCTTTTAAACTATTAAAAAAATCATGGACCCAAAAGGTGCCCAAGCATTTAAAAGAAGGAGGAGTCAAAGGAAGTAAAGGACTTTATGAAGGTGGAAGATGGAAGTATGCATCATAATATATACAGTGGTTGTTGCACGAAATAATGAATTAAAATTGCAAAGGCTACTAAACATCATCCATTTTAGGGAGAAGGTGAACATGCCGAACATTTTCTAATAAAACATCTTTGAGCTAGAGCTAAAGTAAATAGTGCCCCTCCCAAGGGATCACCTTGACAAGTTCCCATGGCAAATGGGATGACTATGACCTTGCCTTCAAAATTATGATGACTATAAAATATGGGAGACTCAAATGCATAAACAAAGGGAATAATTTGTATAATGTCCCCACCTATTACATGAAATTCTTGAAATACGACTATTTTTTACACCAAATTGAAAGCATTCACCACATCCAACTAAAAAACCACCCAATCAAGATGAAGGTCCAAAATGCATTGAATACCATGGATCATAACTTCACATCTACCTTTGGTTGTAACTCTAATTGGTGTGGGGAAAAATGTGTTGCAAAGGAATCATGAAATTGAAGGCATAAAGCACGACTTATGAGTCGATACAATGCTTCCCCCATAATAATGGGACAAATTCCGCCTAAGGGCTTCAATGAAGCTAAAAGACAAGCCACTCCAAGGATATGTGCAATTCAATTTGGGATGTGACTATGGGAATCCACTTACAAAATCTTCCGGATGAAAACAATTTTGAAGGTGTTCAAAAACCATTTCAAAAAGGCCACTTGTAAATAAATGCGGCATGCGTTGGAATGCCAACTTGAAATAGTCAAATGAAAATTTGAAATTCTATTTAGTTTGTAATCTTTTATGAAAAGTGGGAGGAAGCCATTTAATTAAAGATGTAAAGTAGACAAAACTGAGGTGGTGTGAAAGAATGTGGATGCAAAAGATAATGGTGTTAGAGCACAAGTTATTCAAGATTCCCCTACATGTCCAATAACTAAATTAAAGAAAAAACATTTATGAACTAGAAGATCATGTTGGGGAAGAAGCATTGAATTCCAACTTGTTGTTGAAACTTAGGCCTATATAAATAATTCCTCCTACATGTTTTCTAAATCACCTATTAATAAACATTTGAGTCCAATTCTTCTTTCCCTATGCCATGTTGCCCTTCCATGAGGGGTAGAGCAAAACACCATTGCGGTAACAAGAAGAGCAAACGTCAAACATCCACATCATAGTGGTCTTGTGTTAGCTTATCCAATGGAAATCAAAATGTCACTTATACATCATGTTGGAGAGCTATAGGGATGCAATTGTATAATCAAGGATGATGAAAGCCAAGATGGAAGGACCCAAAGACATTTATGTCGAAACTCAAATCCATACTAATGTAGGTGAATTGGGAATGGGGGAGGGTATTGGGTTGGGATGGTGTTGTAGGTTTAGTTTAAATGGATTAGATGTTTAACACAAATGTTAGTGACATGTTAATCGTTAAAGAGTAAATTGATACCCACAAGTGGGGCAAAAGGTTCTAAATGGAGGGTGTAAACATGTTGGGAAGGTGGGGGTAGGTTGGAGGGGTCTAATCATGGGCAACTATAGGGGCTAACATAATGGAAAGGGGAAAAAATCTTACATGTGCATTATTTAAGAGGATTGGAAAAATATGTGTTAGGGCTCCACATTTACACAAAGGGATGGGGGTTGGTAGGGGGAGTTAGTGGGTGGTGCATGGGTTGTTAAAATGGTATGGGGGGTTTGAGGGTGGTGCATGGTTTGCATAAGAAAGGTGGTGTGTGGAAGGACAAATGGGCAATGTGAAGTATGAAGTTCAATAAGACATGATAAATTAGAGGACATGAGATGTTTTGTGCCCATAAAGAAAGAGGTTTATTAAGAGCGTAATTGCAAATAGGCCCCACTTTTTAAAAAATGTTTATTTCAATTCGACAATCCTCAACCTATAAAACCAACCACACAAAACTAGGTAAATCAAAAAGGAAAATTAAAAAACATGAACATTATTAGAAATTTTGGGTTTTGCAACTAAAATTTAGTTGCATTTAACACATGTAACTACAAATTTATGTAGTTGCCTAAGACAAGTTGCACATGACATTCAATTGCATGCGACACTACATATGCAACATGTATATACAGTGTTAATATACATGTTCATCCATACATACTAATCCAAATGTAGTTGCACCTTATGTGCAACTCTCTTTGCAATTACAATGTAACCAATAAAAATATGACATGTGTTTAAAAATTTGACAACTAACTTGTGGACATGTGTCACTATTTAATTATTTTTGTGTTTTCAAATTAAAAATTCATTGGATTAATCTCAATCATTAAAGTTTATGCCACGAAATTGATGACACCTTGCATACCATGGAACCTTCATTGACCATTTGACACGTGTCTGATTTAAACACTAGTTACATGATGACATGTGGCAATTAAGGCCCACCTTTTTTTTAAAAATTAAATATTAATTAATGAAACTTAAGTCATCCAATTTATGGCTAATAAAATGTTGACATGTGTTACCTAGGTAGGTAGGTAATTATTAAACCCTATTAGGTAAGTAGGTTTATCTATGTATGTAAGTAGCTTGAACATAAATAAATTTAAGTTATATAGGTAAAATTAAAATAATCCAACTTTGTTTTTAAGATTAACCATTTCATGAAGGTCAAGTTTTTTATGTTTACTCATGCCCAATGGCACTTGGTGTTTGGTTATTTCAAAGTTATTGCTCCTAGTTATATATTAAGCCAAATAGAATTGGAAGGCAAAGGATATGGGATAAAAAATTCCATTGCAAACTTCATGAATTAACTTAGTTGCACATTAGATGCAACTAATGTATTAAAGTATAGCAGCCAACAGACAGCTTTGTTGTTTTTGGTGTCCAAACAAAACTTGAATCCTTCCTCTTGGCGCATCTAACATATTAAGAATCGTCAAAAAAAAATTAGAAATGAAAAAGTTATGGCTCCCCAAAGTAAAGGGGGTCAAAAACTCAGGAAAAAACCATTGAACATTGTAAAGGCCGATTTTTAAACACCCAGAAAGTTCCTTTTATGTTGTTTTTTTGCTATTAAAATTCAAACATGATTTGTAGAACTTCATATGGCGTTCCTATAACATTTTAAATCTTTTTTAAATGAATAAAAAATAAGAAAGTTATGAGGTTTGAAAGTAGGAAGGGGTCCAAAGAAAAAAAAAACAATGTTTTGTAACTTGGAAACTTAGCCATAATTATTTTAACCTAACTTAGTTTAATTATGGTTAGTTTAGCCTAATTTAATTTAGCCATGGTTAACTTAATTTTTTTGTTTATTTAGCCATGGTTATTTTAACTTTGGTTAGTTTAGGTTAGTTTAAGTTAGCATGGGGTTAACCTTAATACTAGAGGCACATAATATTATTACACATATTGTATGTAAATATATTAAGTATAATCATTTAAGTATGTATAAGTTTAGGTCATCATTTTTATGACAAATATCCATGTTGTACACATTTAGTTGCACACATAATTATATGGTTGAAAAATTGTACAATATCAAATTTATAGTTGCAAACATGACTGAGATAGTTGTAAACGACAACCAATTGCATGTTAGTTGCATAGTGACTGGTTGCAAACAACATGATTTTTAGTAGTGAAGTTCTATTTCAAAAGATAGCTAAACCCTAACTTTGCCATGATTTTGAACACCATCATCCTTACTTTATTATGTTTGACACAACCTATACACTTTTGAAAACTATTGTGCAAAAATTAAGGATTCAAAAACTTCTAATTTTTTATTCTTTGAACTACTAAATTAAAGTAACACCCTATTTCAATAATAATAAAACACCCTGGACTCAATATTTTGCTCAAAAGAAAGCCCTAGAAAACATATGATTGGTCGATAACTAGCCATTATGTATTCACATGTTCACACCTACAACAAACTCTTTGATTTCTTTTTCTTTTTTTTCCTTTACTATTTTTTTAAGACTATGACAAAAAAAAAATTAAAACTAAAATTGTGGCAAAATCACTCACATTGTGGTAGAAACCTTATATTATGTTTAATTTGTGAATAATGACCATATTTTTGGTGATATAAAAATAATTTTGGGTTTGACATAATTGTAGAGGAAAAAAAAACCCATCACAAAACAAAACCCAAAAGGAAAAAGTTACACAAAACCCAACCTCCCTTGGCCTTTTCATTTTCATTATTTGGTTACTTGTTGATGCTTGTATTGTTATCATCATCATCCTCTTCCTTTGTCCTGGAGAGTGGTTGTTTTCATATATCCTATCATGCCCCCAAAATTTAAAAACTAGACTTATAACTAGAACCACAAGTAGATTTACAACTAGTCCGCTTCTAACAAAAATTGGAATTGAACATGGGCCCTAGAACCCTTCTTTCTTTTTTCTTGAATGCCCTCACTACAATTTTTTCCTTTTTGTTCTTCTTTGGCTTGCATTGCATAATTTTTTCAATCTTCTTTTTATGTGGTGTTAACTACTAAGCATGGAAAACAATGGCAGTACTGGCAACTAGGTTGCCACCATTACTACCATCGCCACTCGTGCTCCAAAGACCCTGTGAATAGCAAACCTTGGCAACACAACCCCATTCTTTGTCCTATTTGTTCTTTAATTATTGGTTGTCTATCAATATACTCACTCCTTGTTTTGTGTTATTTTAAAAATCCTCCAAAATGAAAATCACTCGTCAAAAGTAAGGATGAATGATTGTCATAGTTTCTTTCTTAACTAGACTATGGTCTACTTATATTAAACCACATAGATTAAGAGATCACCTAGGTAAGGGGCTAACTTGGTTAGGGCTTACCTCCTTATTTAACTACCTATCTACGAACTACCTACCTACCTATTTACTTCACTAAATACGCAAGGTGTGAGCGATGAAATGTTTACATGAAAGGCTACATAGGGCCTACCTAAAGCCTACTTAAGGGGTCATAAGATGAATTCCTAAATTAGGGGATACCTAAGGGTTATTTGGGGGGCTACCTAAGTAACTTGTGAGATTATTTAAGGACTATCTAAAGACCACCTAGGGGTTTATCTACATTAAAAGATGTTTAAGGGCTATTTAGTCAACAAAATAAGACCCACTTTAGGCCTATTTTGTAGGTTAAAAAATACTTAAGGATTATTACAAACATACACAACATTTACCTTAAGTTAAAAAATACTTAGGTGGCTACCCAAGGGCTTGCATAGGTTAGGGGATACTTCACCATTATTTAAAGGGCTACATATGACCTATTTAAGGCATAGGGGCTTCCTAAATTAAGGGATACCTAGGGTGTTATTTATGTAACTCCATAGCAGGCTAATTGAATATTGTTAAATAAGGATTGCATAGGGAATACATAGGGACTATAGGTAGGGTCGTACGTAGGTTAAAGGATTTACTTAATTATTATTTGTAAGGTTATTTAGATAAAAACCTACCCAAGGTTTTACATATGGTTTACCTAGGGTGTATATAGGAATTACCAAAATTTTAATCCAAAATTCATTACTACACAACATGGTTTTTGTGTTGATTCTTATGATTGAAATTATTAATTGAGGTGACAATATTTTTTTAATTTTTAATTTTTAATTTAGTAATAAATTTTATTAATAATAATAATAATAACATTTTTTCTCTATTAAACTACAAAAGTTCAAAACATAATCACACCAAACCCATGACTTCAACGCTTTTTTTCCTACTTAGTGATTTTGCAATAGGTCATAATGATGATGTTGTGATCACAACATTCAAGATGAAATTCGAAAATTCAATTTTTCAACCACAACCCAAGGCTTTTATTGTCTAAACACCACTTCACATGGTGAAATCAATTGTTATTACAAAATATATTGACTCATTTTTTTGAATCTTACAAGTCATAATTAAATAATATCATGATTAAAATTTATTAATTTATTACACCTTTATTTTTAATACCATTCTTTAATATAATTTAAAATTTTACTTTGAAATATATATATATATATAGTTTCAAAATTTTAAATGTATTACATTAATTTCAAGTATATTTAATTAAATTAACTATTTAAATTCTGGTTTCATTTAATTTAATTCTGGTTTTTGAATGATATAATTCAAATTCAAATGTATTAATTTCATATGTTTAATTATTTTTGAAATATTTTTAACTTCAATTTTTTCATGTAAATTATTTATTTTCTGTTTTTTTTAATATTAATATGAGAAATTTCAATTTCGTTTTTCATCTTTCACATGTCATTTTGTCATATTTCAAATCAACGATCCCCTATTTTCTTTTAAATGAATCATTACAACCATCAAATGATAACATGACATTTGTAATTTCATTTCATTTTTTTAGTGATTTAGTGCAAAAAAATATTTACTGGTTTTATTGTTGCAAGTCATGAAAAGTAACATTATAATAATTGATTTCAATTGTATTAGTGACATTAGTCAAGCTGAATAATTCCATGTGGGTGCCATATATGTTAAATGTTTAACATAATGTCCATTTTAATTATATTATTATTATTATTATTAGTCAAAACAAACACACTAAATCATTACAAAAAAATGAACTTGATTTTATAATCATTTTATTCATGATACTACTAATAGATAAACCATGTTTTTTTAATTATGATTTTAATCCATAATCATTTTAATTTAGGCAAAGTCATCCTTGGGTGGTACCATTAGGAATCACCTAACCAAAAGTCAAAGGAAATTGGACTTAATTAAATTTAATTGAAAATTTTAATCTTTTAAAATTACAAATTTCACTATTGATTTTCATCACATGGGTTTTGTGTTCCCCACCTATGTATGGAAAATTTGCTAATGACTGAATAGGTTGCACAAGAATCTTGTATTTTAAAAATATTCTTGACACGTGTTCATGAAATTTCTAACCCCTTATCATTAATGTCAAATTACACCATTGTAAAAATAACTTTTTTTTTTGTTTGTTAATTATAGTCACTAAGGTATGACGCAAATTGTTAATTGAACCAAAAAAAATGAAAATTACTACAAAATTGTAAACATGAATGCAATGCCTTTCAAGACTTCCTAGTCATAACCTTCAAAAATTGCTCAAAATATTGTGATTGTTTCAATCAACTATCTATTAAACAAAAAAAAAAACTATTTGAAGCCCTTATAAAATTTAAAAATATTTTCCATTTTTTTTTTAAACAAAGAAAACCCCAAGTGTTATTTTCCTGAAACTTTTTCCTTGATCACTTATTTAAGATTTTTATTTTATTTCATTTTGCAAATCTAATTGAAGTTTCAAATTCTTCAAGTCTTGGGTAATCTTTTGATATAAAATTTTAAATGAAAAGCTTTTCTTAAATGGATCCTATGTTGTTACGAAATTGGGTGGGTTTCAAAATTTGAAGGTGTGATGTACCTAGCGATATCATCTAAGGATGGATTTGCTCATTTATGATCTCTTAAACATTCCAAAACACAAATCCAAAAATTTAGTCTTGAATCCAATACAAAACACCAATTTATAACCTTGATTTTAAACCCTAAAAAAAAACCCTAATTCGAAAGCCTTAAAACCATGACCTTAGTCTAAACTACAAAACCATAACTTTCATCCAAAACACTAATTTTCACAACTTTATTCTTGACCTTTAAAACCAAAACTCTAATCCCCCCCAGCCCACATTCGTCCGGTTATCCCCTTGTCCAGGAGCTTGGCCGCTGAGTACGACGTTGCCGTCGCCTTCGTCAGCACAACTCTTGAGCTGGACAGCACCCGTCGCGGGTTCGAGGCAGAAGACGAGAGATTCCAAGACCACCGCAACAACATTTTCCTTGTTAGTATATGATATGCAGCCTGTGGAGTATGGGGTGTCGACCATTCTCAATTTTCAGAAATTGCAACGAGCAACGAGCAACTTGCGAGATACGTTTGCAGAGCTGATGAAAGAACTAATGGATTCGTCGACGTCCAATGGTACCAGCTGTGATCCTTCTGCTCCTCCAAGTACTGATCGTAATTTCGACCCTCCTTTGTGCATCAAAATCCGACATGTGGTTAGGCTGGACCCAGGTATTCATGACGACAACACTAATATGTTTCATTCACTTTGATCTTCAAATGCCTTACTTGTGAAGATTATGCAACTCGAGTTGGAAAGAAGACAGAGATGGTGAATAATTCTGCACCTTTTATTGCAAGCCTGCTTAAGCAGACAATATCAGCTATTCCAGAGAGAAGAGGTTCTTGGTCATGGCAGATTTGACTAGCCTCAAAGGTTTTTTCTTTGGAAATCTATGAATTGGTGGTTGCTGCTGTCATTTGCTTTGGCATCCTAACAAGAGCAGTAGACTAATTCCACGTACATGCACTTGGAATGCAGGATATAGCTGACGAATTCAAGGTGCCAAGATAATGTTTTTCTCCATCCCTGATACACTTTGTTTCATTGGTATTTGGACTCCCAGAATTGAATGCCCAAGGCCGCATTCCTGCACAATTGGATGGAAAGCCATACACAATTCCTGGCTTTCCTCCAATTGTGCCCTTTGATTTGCCTAGGCTCTTGCTAGGAGATCAAAAGCAATCAGAAATCTTGCTTTATCATGGAGAGTGCTTATGAAGAGCTGCCGGAGTTCTTGTGAATAGTGTCTTTGAGCTGGAATCTAGCATCATCAAAGGTTTACAAGATATGCATCCCAGCAGCTGCAAAGGAAACCAGGTGAGTGAGTTCCACCATCACTGTAGTAGGCTAATCAGTAGTAGAAGATGGACTTGAGATGCAATGGGACATAGCTAACAATTTCAAACAATGCCAGATCTTGTCTTTCTCATATCCCTACACACTTCAACTCACTGCTTTTTACACTCCCAGAATTCATGGATTATGTCAAGGGCTTCATCCCTGTAAGATTAAATGGAGAGCTCTGCACCATTCCAGGTTTTCTTTCGATTGCATGCACCTCTGGATCTGGTTTTGTCTTTGTTTTTTTGCAAAGAGACACAACAGAGTTGAAAATTCTGTCTTTGAATGGGACTGCTTTTAAGCAGCTGCCAGAGTGCTTGTGAATTAGTGTATATAAGCTGCAACATATTGTGTCATCAAAGGTTTATGAAATTCACTTTTTTGTAGCAGTGCTTGCAAAGTATATGAAGTGAGTTCCAATACTATCAGATGGGCAGTAGATAACAAATCAGATAATAGTTCTGTCACTAAGAAGAGCCTGCAAAATCCTAGGAGGCACTTTTCACTGTTCTGAGAAATATAACAGCCTCTGCTTCAAACTATTGGGGCATCTTCCCAAGCTCCTGGTCCTCCTTGATTATTCTGACTACAATTTTCCTGGGTGATCTGGTCTCTTTTAGTACTGTATGAGTCAAAACAGGTTACCTGAAGTTGACAAGCTTCATGTTTGCTGATGTTATGTTTGTTGATCTCAATCATGTGTTGTTTTTGGGTTGTGTTGCTTGCAGGTGCCTATAATATTTACAGTTGGGCCTGTGGTTGAAGGCATTCGCAATCAAGCTTCAATGGAAAAATCACAAGCTGTAGGGGATGACAATCATGAGTGTTTGCAGTGGTTAAGCAAACAATCAATGGAGTCGGTCTTGTACATATGTTTTGGGACAGAAACTGCACGTGAGAAGCAACAAATGAATGAAATTGCTCTGGGACTTGAAGCTAGCCAGATGCATGTCCTTTGGATTATTAGGATCCCTAAAGATGACAAGGGGTTAATTGTAGATGTTACACAACTGCTTCCTGAAGGTTTCATGGAGAGGACGAAAGATGTTGGTTTGGTGTATTCTTCTTGGGCTCCACAACCCTAGATCCTTGCACACCCAGCTGTCAAAGGATTTCTAACTCATTGTGGATGGAATTTTATTATGGAGAGCATTGCCAGGGGGGTGATTAATTGTAAACTATGCATTGAGATTTTGAACATTACGATTCCAGTTCAGAGCATGGGTAAGCTTGAAGAAATTATTGGACAAAATGAAGTGAAGAGAGTTGCTCAACTTCTCATAGAGGATGCAGAAATTTTGCATTCCCTCAAAATAAATGTTGAAGAATTGAGTAAGTTGATGGCAGGGGCGTGTGCACCTAGAGGATCTTCAAAAGCAAACTTGGATCTTTTTGTTGAGGAACTTGATTCCATTACTTCCATCAAGTTGTAAATACCTATGCTTTTGGATCTGGTTTCATGATCAACTAGTAATGATAGACCTGCAATCTTATGTAGCAAAAGGTCTAAACTTCCTTGTGGTTGTTTAGGGGTGGTGTTATAAAGTAGCTGTAATATTATGTAGCAAAAGGTCTGAACTTCCTTGTGGTTGTTTAGGGGATGTGCTGGTTGAGTAATTTAACATCATTTTAAAACCTTGTGGTTGTTTATATTGCTTTTGCTTTTCCCAATAATCTAGTCATACAGCTCTCGATTTTCCTTTTTTTTTCCTAGAAATTAAGTTCAACATCTCCCTTGCTCCTCATCTCTGTAGATAAATGGAAAAAGAGCAAAACCAACAATAATCATGGGACACAAAGAAAATCTTCAAATTAGAAATCTATCACCCTCAGTTTTGGGACATCACATTGATGATGGCATGCTTACAAAAACAATGGTTACATCGTCAGTGGACAGCCCTTCAAAGTTACAAACAATTTGACAGTTTTTGACTACCTAATTTCAAGAAGAAGGTTGAAATTATTTTTTTTCATGGACACTAGGTGAAAACAATCTAAAGCAATATCCTTATTTGGTGTTTGAGCCTGTTTGAGCCAGTAAACTGTTTGATTGTAATTCTTGTAGACTAGCAAATAGTTTTAAAATTGTCCTCAATTCATTGAATATCCTTAATTTATCCTACCTAATGGATTTAATAGGAATCAAAACCTGCTTTTCAAATCCCTTATTTGATAGTGGTTTCAATCCCCAACTTCGGGTTAATTACTATCAGTGTTGTTCAGGTCCAGGTCCGGACCTGGAGTTGGTGGGTCTACATGGACCTGGAACTTTTCAAGAACTAGACCTGGCGGTTCTCCATGGACCTGGTGGGTCTTTATGGATCCGGACCCAACAAAGAATTGAACTTGGTGCGGCTCAAGGGCTTGAGTGACCCAGCACCCACCAGCGCACCGTCCAAAAAATCCAGTTTTGGAATTTCATGGATGGGTTGAAATTGTCCTCCAAGGGGTCAGTTGCTTGGTCAGTTAAAAACTTTTTCCTTTAAAACTTTTTTTTTCATAATTTGTTTTCCTAGCTTTTTTTTTCTTTTTTCCTGGCCTCCCCTTTTATCTTAATTTTTTTCCAACAACCCCTAACCCCAAGTTTGTTTTCTCTTAGACCTACCTATGCCTCCAACCTACCTACCACCCTTCCTCCTATTAACCCATCTACCTCCCTCCTCCTACCAACCCACCCTTCCCACACTCCTGTTGTAGTCACTCCATCACCAACAGGTTGAACGTTTGGGTTTAGGCAGCTTGGAGCTTGAGGAGCCAAGAGTTTGGAAACACAAGCTTAAAGGTAAGCACCCTATTTTCTTTTTTCTTTTTCTTTTCTATTTTGGTGGGTGCCATCACCAACTTTGACAAAAGCTAGCTCCCTTTTTTTCTTTTTGTTTTGTTGCTTTTGGGAGCAGGTGGGCGCCATCACCAAGTTTTGGCAGAAAGTTAAGCTTCTTTTTTCTTCGTGTTTTGTTGCTTATGGGTGCAAGTGGGTTCCATTGTCAACTTTCATAGAGGGGGAGCCCAAGCTCCCCCCCCTTTTTTTTCCTTTTGTTTTCTTGCTTTTGGGTGCCTGTGGGCTCCATCACCAACTTCTATATATTAATTCCGCTCATGGTCCTCCGAAATGGTACTTTTGAATGGTCCTCCCAGGCCCCTGTCCACAAAGTTACTGATTTAAATAACAGATACATACATATTATTGGTTTAGGGTT
>Ga0116230_10001435_pt1 | contig 22653 bp, 20 predicted proteins | sample S1TSphfallax_3_FD_88678 | JGI IMG/M metagenome (GOLD analysis project Ga0116230, IMG submission 88678) | Host-associated microbial communities from peat moss isolated from Minnesota, USA - S1T2_Fd - Sphagnum fallax MG | ecosystem: Host-associated > Plants > Peat moss > Unclassified | place... | reverse complement strand
TCAATTTCAGGGCATACCATTTGGCTGTGCCCGTCTCGGCCTGCGCCAGCGGCAGTGCCGATTTCAGAAAGTCTTCCGCTTCCTGTTCCTTGCCCGGTCTGGTTTCGAGCAATGCCAGAATCGCTAACGTTTCCATGTTGTTACCTCTGATTCGCCTTCAAAATCTTCTTGCGCAGCCGAATGGATTTCGGCGTGATTTCCACTAACTCATCATCCTTGATAAATTCCAGAGCCTGCTCCAGGTTCAGAACCTTCGGCGGAATCAGGCGAATCGCATCGTCGGAACTGGACGCGCGCATGTTGGTGAGCTTCTTTTCCTTGACAATGTTGACGTCCAGATCGCTGTCGCGCGCGTTCTCGCCGATAATCATGCCTTCATACACTTCAACGGTTGCGGGAATGAAAATGGTCCCGCGCTCCTGCATGTTGAAGATGGCGTAAGTGGTGGCCACGCCCGCGCGGTCGGAAATCAGCGATCCGGTGGGACGCGTGGCAATTTCGCCCTGCCATTCAATGTAGCCGTGGAACAGCGAATTCATGATGGCCATGCCGCGCGTGTCGGTCAGCATTTCGCTGCGCAGGCCAATCAACCCGCGCGAAGGAACCAGAAATTCCAGGCGCACTCGGCCGGAGCCGTGATTGATCATCTTGCTCATCTTGCCCTTGCGCGTGCCCATCTTTTCAATGACCACGCCGATGTATTCTTCCGGGCAATCGATCACCAGGTGCTCCAGCGGCTCATGCAGCTTGCCGTCAATCTGCTTGGTCAGAATTTCCGGCTTGCCCACCTGCAATTCGTAGCCTTCGCGGCGCATCATCTCAATTAAAATGGCCAACTGCAGTTCGCCGCGGCCCATCACTTTAAACGCGTCGGGGCCGCCCGCTTCTTCCACCTTGATGGAAACGTTGGTCAGCAGCTCTTTATCCAGCCGGTCGCGCAAATTCCGGGACGTGACATACGTTCCCTCGCGCCCGGCGAAGGGCGAGTTATTGATGGTGAACGTCATGGCAATGGTCGGCTCGTCAATCTGAATGCGCGGCAGCGGCATGGGATTTTCGGCGCTGGTGATGGTTTCGCCGATGGTGATGCCTTCCACGCCCGCAATGGCCAGAACGTCGCCGGGGCGGCCAATGGTTTCGTCCACGCGCTTCAAGCCTTCAAAGGAATACAGCTTGGTGATTCGCGTCTTTTGGATGGAGCCGTCCAGCTTGCAGATGGAAACGTCGTCACCCAGTTTCAGGGTGCCGGCAAAGACGCGCCCAATGGCCAGGCGGCCCAGATAATCGCTGTAATCCAGGTTGGCCACCAGCAGTTGCAGCGGCGCATCGGGGTCGCCCTGCGGCGGCGGAATGGTTTTCAGAATGGTCTCGAACAGCGGCTGAAGATTTTCGGTCTCATCCTCCATGTTCATCTTGGCCAAGCCGGCTTTGCCGTTGGTGTAAACCACCGGGAAATCGAGCTGGTCTTCGCGCGCGTCCAGATCGATAAACAGGTCGTACACTTCGTTCAGCACTTCCTGAATGCGCGCGTCGGGGCGGTCAATTTTGTTGATGACCAGAACCGGAACCAGGTCGGCTTCCAGCGCCTTGGTCAGCACATAGCGCGTTTGCGGCAGCGGGCCTTCGCTGGCATCCACCAGCAGCATGACGCCGTCCACAATTTTCAGGGCGCGCTCCACTTCGCCGCCGAAATCGCTGTGGCCGGGGGTGTCGACAATGTTGATTTTGGTGCCGTGGTAGCGGACGCCGGTGGTTTTGGCAAGAATGGTGATGCCGCGCTCGCGCTCCAGATCGTTGGAGTCCATGGCGCGATCCACCACCGCTTCGTTGGCGCGAAAAATGCCGCTCTGCCGCAGCATGGCGTCCACTAGCGTGGTTTTTCCGTGGTCAACGTGCGCAATGATGGCGATATTGCGCGTGTTGAGAGATAGCTTTCCTGATGACATTCGTAAGCTCCATGTTCTCACGCGGAGGTGAATTCACCGTTACTGGAGGCAGTCTTGTGCGACCCTGAAAGCGACGTGACCACTGACGAACCACTTCCGACTATTGTGATTGTGGGGCGTCCCAACGTCGGCAAATCCACATTATTTAACGCGATTATCGGCGACCGGCGCTCCATTGTGGGCGATGAACCGGGCATCACGCGCGACCGCATTTATGGCGAAGCGCAGTATGCTGGCAAACGCTTCGGAGTCATCGATACCGGCGGCATTGTGCCGGATGACGACGCTTTAATTCCCACCGAGATCTTGAAACAAGCGCGCGTGGCGCTGGAGATTGCCTCGCATATTGTTTTTGTGATTGATGGGCGCACCGAAATTACCAGTTCCGACCGCGACCTGGCCAAGCTGTTGCGGCCCTTGAATAAGCCCATCACGCTGGCGGTGAACAAGATTGATGCCACGGTGCGCGAGAACCTGGTGCATGAATTTTATTCGCTGGGGTTGGGTGAGCCGGTGGGCATTTCGGCTGAGCACCGGCGCGGCGTGGACGGATTGCTCGAAACCATCACCGCGCCTTTTCCCGAATTCGAGCCGGAGCCCGAGGAGCCGGAGGGCGCGGAAAAACAGCGGCGCATCAAGGTGGCGATTATTGGCCGTCCGAACGTGGGCAAGTCCACCATGCTGAACACGCTGGTGGGTTCAGAGCGCTCCATTGTTTCGCCGGTGGCCGGCACCACGCGCGATGCGGTGGATGAAACCATTCACGATGGCAACACCACTTACCGTTTTGTGGACACCGCCGGCATCCGGCGCAAAGGCAAAACGACGGAGATGACGGAGAAGCTGAGCGTGGTGATGGCGCGCCGGCATATCCGCATGGCGAATGTGGTGCTGGTGATGATTGACGCCACCGAAGGCGTGGTGGGCGCTGACGCCACCATTGCCGGGTATGCGCATGAAGAAGGCCGCGCGGTGATTATTGTCGTCAACAAATGGGACGCGATGGATGAAGCGGGCAAGCGCAAGTTCACCGAAGATGTGAAAGACGAGCTGAAGTTTCTGGATTACGCGCCCATTATTTTCGCGTCGGCCAAGAACGGCGAAGGCATCCGGCGCATTGTGTCGACCATTCGCCGGTCATTTGAAAATGCGTCCAAGCGCGTCACCACCGGCGAACTGAACCGCTTTGTGGAAACGCTGAAGTTCGAAAGCGACATCAAGATTTACTACATTACCCAGGCCTCCATTCGCCCACCCACGTTTGTTGTGTTCACGGACAAGGCGGACAAGATGCACTTTTCCATTGAGCGCTATCTGATCAACCGGCTGCGGGAGCATTTCAAGTTCGATGGCACGCCGATTGTTATCAAGACCAAGCGGCGCTAACGCCTTTACGCGCCGTGTTTGGCTTTTAGGTATGGTGCTGGCGAGCTGCGACCGGCCTTTGCCGAACGCTTCTGCAAATGGTTCCGGCGCGCTGGTGACCATTGTTTTATTCAGCGACACCGGCCAGCGTCTTCAGACCGTGCGAGTGAAGAAGGTAGTTAAATCGTTAGACGAATGGCGCAAAGAGCTTAGCCCGGAGCCGTTTGCCGTGACGCGCGAAGGGGCGACGGAATTTTCGTTCCATAATCTTTACTGGAACAACCATAAGCGCGGAATTTACCGCTGCGTCTGTTGCGGAAACGCGCTGTTCAGTTCGGCAGATAAGTTTGATTCCGATACTGGCTGGCCCAGTTTTACTTTGCCGATTGCGGCTGAGAACATCACCACGCGGCCGGACCATTCGCAAGGCCTGGAGAGGACAGAAGTTTTGTGTGTCAAGTGCGATGCTCACCTGGGCCATTTGTTTAACGACGGACCGGCACCCACGCACAATCGGTATTGCCTGAACTCGGCCGCGCTGAAGTTTCTGACTTGATAGCGTTTGCTCTATGCTTCCGCTGCTGGCTCACTGTGACTGGAGCACTCGTCCGTCAGGCCGCTGGATCTGCACCGCACAGCCGCTTGGCGGCAAGTATCAGGTAGCTCTGCCGGAACAGGTGGGTCCGCTTCCAGGCTTTTTCGCACGGCTGCGCCTGGTATTCACGGACGGTCCCATACTGGCCGCCTTTGATTTTCCAATCGGCCTTCCGCGCAGCTACGCGAAGAACGCCGGAACGACCAGCTTCACCCAGGCTTTGCGCGCATTTGGTTTTAATCAGTGGACCGATTTCTACACTCCCGCCGTGAAACGCGATGAGATTTCCATCACCCGCCCGTTTTATCCAGACAAGCCGGGAGGAACCAATAAACAGCAACTGGCCGACGCCTTAGGGGTGACGGCACCCTCGGACTTGTTGCGTGTATGTGATCGAAAAACGCCGCTGCGGCCTGCAGCCTGCGAGACATTCTGGATTCTGGGCGCAAATCAGGTGGGCCGCGCGGCCATTTGCGGCTGGCGAGATTTGCTGGAACCGGCCCAGCGTGAAGACCGCATCGTGCTTTGGCCGTTCGACGGGGAGCTGCCCGATCTTCTTGCCTCCGAAAAGATCATCGTTGCCGAAAGTTATCCCGCCGAGACGTACTCACATCTTGGGCTCGACCGGCTGTTTGGAAAAACCACCCAGGCTGGCCGCACGCGTCAGGCGCGGCAAATTTTCAACTGGTGCGATGACCACGGCGTCATCCTGCACCCGGTTCTTGCGTCCGAGATCGCTAATGGTTTTGGAGACGGGCCGCACGCCGACGACCCGTTCGATAGTTTTATTGGCCTCCTTGGACTCATCGAGGTGATCCAGAATCCCTTAGCATTCGCCGCGCCCGCCGATCCGGTTATCCGATCAGTGGAAGGCTGGATTCTTGGTATGAGGAGCTACTAACGCTCTGCTTCGTTGCCGGCACCAGCCGCACCACCAGCAGGGTCTGGTCGTCGTGCGGCTTCATGGGTCCCAGAAACAGCTCCACTTCGCGCAGAATGGCGTCGCAAATTTCCTGCGGACCCAGCGCGATGTTCCGGCGCACAATGTCGGTGATGCGGGTGTCGCCGAACTCTTCGTCATGGATATTCGCCGCCTCGGCCACGCCGTCGGAAAAAACCACCAGCACGTCGCCCGGTTCTACTCGCGCGGTCCCGGAACTGTATTGAGCCGCGGGAAGCAGACCCAGCACTGGCCCTCCAGCTTCCAGCCGTTCGGCCTCGGCGCCAGCGGCGCGAATCAGCAGCGGCGGCAAATGGCCGGCATTCACATAGCGAAGCAGTCCCGTTTCAGGCAAAAAATAAGCCCAGAACAGGCTGACGAAGCGTTCGCGCGCGGTTTTTTCGCACAGAAACTGGTTCAGCCATTGCGAGGCCTCTTCCTGGTCGACAGCCGAGCGCGTCCAGCGCATGGAACGGATTGCGCCGTGCAGCACGCCCATCAGCAAGGCGGCCGAAATGCCTTTGCCCGCCACGTCGCCCAGCACCAGCGAGACGGGCGCATTTTCGCCCGTGAAGACGTCATAGAAATCGCCGCCAATGGTGGCTGCCGGCAAAAAAGCCGCCGCGAAATCCAGATTGACCCGGTCTGACGCTGGCAGCAGGTCGGTTTGCACGCTGCGCGCCAGTTCCAGTTGCTGCTCCAACTGGCGGGCGCGGATATAGCGGTTGAACAGCAGCCCAATGGACGCCATGGAAACCAGCAGCGCAATGGCCGCCAGGCAGCCAATGATCAAGTTCTGGCGCAGCGCTCCGAAATTCACGGTTACGCCTTCCACATAGATGGCGATTTCGGAGAACAGCGGAGCCGGCGGTGGTCCCCCTGGCGGCGGAGGTTCGCCCGGACGGCCCAAAAAACGCAGCCGCGAATCCACCACCAGAATGTCGCCCGACGAACTTTTTATCATATTCCGGGTAGCCTGATGCATCCGCAACTGATCTCGCAATTGCCCTGGCGTGGGCAGAGCGGTGAGGGGCACGCCAGACTGCGCGACCACCGCCGCGTCCCGATTCATGATTCTGATCCAGGCAATCTGCTTGGGCGATTCGCGCCGCATCTCCTCCAGCAACGGACCCAACTGATGCGGGTCGCTGACCTTCGCTGAAATGGCGGAGCGCAGCAGCGTTGCTTCCTTGCGCTCCACTTCCTGCGCCGCCTGGTCGCGCACAATTTTGTCGTAGACGAAGAAGTAGGTGGAAACCGTTTGAACCAGCAGCACCAGGCCCAGCAGAATACCGCTGCCAATGGCCGCTTTCACCCAAATTTGCGAATTTTTGACGCCGCGCACTCGCCTCCCCATCTTACGAGAAATCATTCCGTCAGTTTGCAGACCGGAAAGGTACTAGCGGCCCGTTCAGAGCCCTGAATCAGTTGTTATACTTACGCAATCATCACGGAATAGGGTGATTGTGTTAGTTACTGGGAAGAAATTGATGAAAACACTAAATAAATCTGGAATTTTAGGGCTGGCCTGGGGACTTTGTCTCTTTGTGCCGGCCGTTTTTGCTCAGCATCCCGTGAGCATGATTCACGGGACGATAGATGAAACGCGGCTGACGACGCTGACGGGCAACACCCGCGCGGAGGCAAACGCCGCCAATGACCGGGGCGCGGTTTCAGACGACTTTCAACTGGATCATATGATGCTGCAGTTGCAGCGCGCTCCGCAAGAGGAGGCGGCGCTGGAGTCCTTCATCGGCGAACTGCATGATCCCAAGTCGGCCAACTTCCACCAGTGGCTGACGCCGGCCCAGTTTGCCGCGCAGTACGGCGTGGCGCAAGAGGATGTCGCCGCCGTGACGGCTTGGCTGACTTCGAAGGGGTTCACGGTCAACGGCGTGCCCGCCACCGGCATGATGATCGATTTCAGCGGCAACGCCGGCCAGGTCCGCAACGCTTTCCACACTTCCATTCATAATCTTTCCGTCGACGGCGTCAGCCACTTTGCCAACATGAGCGATCCTCAGATTCCCGCCGCTCTGTCGCCGGTTGTGGCCGGTGTGGTGGCGCTGCACAATTTCCACCCGAAAGCGCAATTGGTTAAGAGGAATCCGCTTTACACGTACACCAACTCCAACGGCACCTTCCATGCGCTGGTTCCAGGAGACATTGAAACCATCTACAACATCAATCCGCTGCTGGCGGCCGGCCTCTCCGGCACTGGCCAATCCATCATGGTTCTGGAAGACACCTATCTGTATTCCACCGGCGACTGGACTGTCTTTCGCAAAATTTTTGGCCTGACCCGCGCCTATCCCAAAGGAACGCTGAGCCAGGTGAGCCCAACCGGCTCGCTGACCTGCACCAACCCCGGCTTTCAGGGTTCGTCGCGCGACCCCGGCTACGGCGATGATGGCGAAGCGGCTATCGACGTGGAATGGGCTTCGGCCGCAGCTCCCAATGCAGCCATTATCCTGGCGGCTTGCACGGACACCAGCACCACTTTTGGCGGCTTGATTGCGCTGGAAAACACGCTGAACGGTCCCGCCGCCAGCTTGCCTTCGGTGGTGAGCATCAGCTATGGCGAAGCGGAAGCGGCGAACGGCGCGGCCGCCAACCTGGCTTACAACAACGCTTATCAGCAGGCAGTGACGGAAGGCGTCTCCATCTTTGTTTCCTCCGGCGATGAGAACGCGGCTTCCGAAGACGATGGCAGCGTCTCCACGCACGGCATCTCAGTGAGCGGCTTCACTTCCACTCCTTACAATGTCTCAGTGGGCGGGCTGGATTTCGGCTACACCGCCAACGGCATCAACCCCAGCAATTACTGGAGTTCCACCAACACCGCAACCTATAATTCCGCGCTTGGCTACATTCAGGAAATTCCATGGAACAATTCTTGCGCCGGAAGCTTGGTGGCCGCTTATCTGGGCATCTCTCCGCTGGGCCTGTGCAACAACGCGGCTGTCACCAGCAGCAGCGGCGAACTGAACTTCCTGCTGAACGCGGTGGGCGGCAGCGGCGGCCCCAGCGGGTGCGCCACCGGAACGCCTTCCACGCGCGGCGTGGTCAGCGGCACTTGCGCCGGTTACGCCAAGCCCACCTGGCAGAGCGTTTATGGCAACCCGGCCGATAGCGTTCGCGACATCCCCGACGTGGCGCTTTTCGCATCCAACGGCTTCTGGGATGCCTATTATGTGGTTTGCTGGTCCAACCCGGATACCAACGATGCCGAGGGTGGCCCGTATCCCTGCACCGGCGCTCCCAGCACCTGGGCCGGATTCGGCGGAACTTCCGTCTCCTCCCCCATCATGGCTGGCATTCAGGCGCTGGTGAATCAGAAGACGGGCAGCCGCTGGGGCAATCCCAACACGGTGTACTATCAGCTTGCGAAAACGGAATATGGCACTTCGGGCAACGCCGCGTGCAACTCTTCCACCATTCCGCTCACTGGCAGCCCCTGCATCTTCAATGACGTCACGCAGGGCGACAACGACTCCGTCTGCAAGGCCAAGAGCAATGTGCTGACCAACTGCTACAAGCCTACGGCCGACACCTACGGCGTTCTGTCCACGTCCAACACTGCCGATCAGCCGGCTTATCTGACCAACGTCGGGTGGGATTTCCCCAGCGGCATTGGATCGGTGAACGCCTACAACCTGGTGATGGGCTGGCCCACGGGAACGTCCCACTAAACGGCGAATCACAGGTACTCATCACGGCGGCTTTAGTACCCGAGCCTGCTGTGATGAGTGCCTGATTCTGCTAACCTTAAAAACCAGTCATCGGAAATACAGAATGAAAAAAATCAAATTACTATCCGCACTTTTCTCCACGGCCTGTTTATTCTTCATTGCCATTCCGCAAGCCAAGGCCGTCACGGCCTGCAGCGCCGTCACGGGTCAATTGGTGGCGAACTGCAGTTTCGGAACCGGAACCTTTAGCGGCTGGACGTTATCGGGCGCCGATGTGCCGACGCAATTAAACAATCTTTATGGCGTGGAGGGCACCGACCCGGTAGACGGCATTTCGCCGATCACCGGAAGCTATCAAGCGTTTTTCGCCGACCTGTCCACCAGCCCCACCACCATTTCGCAGAGCATCGCGACAGCGGCTGGTTCCACCTACACGGTTTCGTTTGATATCGCCCAGGACACAGCCCCGACCGCCGGCGGTGGCAGCTACACTAACTTGTTCGCGGCTAAGTTCGGATCCAGCACGCTGGTGGCTTCCAGCGTTATTCCCATGGAAGGCTACACCGCTTACTCGTTCACCGAAGTGGCCAGCGGGCCGACTTCCGTCCTGAGCCTCACCTTCGGCAACGATAATGGCGAGTTCCTGCTGGACAATGTGAGCGTGGTTGCGCCGGAACCGGCTGCCTGGGCGCTGATGGCTGGCGGATTGGCAATTGCTTTCTTCCTGCGCCGGAAGTTTGCGGCCGCGCGTTAGTTTCGTTGTCAGTCTTAGTTTCAGAAGCCGCCTGTTCGCACGGGCGGCTTTTTTTGTTTCGATAAACTCAAGAGTCAGCAAGACCCTTCATGAGCGATTCCACCTTCAACGAACCCCGCCTGGCCTTAAACCGCATCTACACCAAAACCGGAGACACCGGCGAAACCAAACTGGTGGGCGGCCAAACCGTCCGCAAAGACGACCTGCGCATTGAGTGCTACGGCACGGTGGATGAACTGAATTCTTTCATCGGCCTGGCGCGCACCACGCTCGAAGCGTTCACTCCCGCCGCCGTTCCGCTGGCGAATCTCGCCGCCATTCTCAAGCGCGTGCAGCATGAGCTGTTCAACCTGGGCTCCATTCTGGCCACTGTTCCCAAAGACGTGCATCCGAAACAGCCGCGCGTCACCGCCGTGGAAGTGGGGCAACTGGAAAAAGAGATTGACGAAGCCAACGAACAGCTAAGCACTTTGCGTTCGTTCGTGCTGCCGGGCGGTTCGCGCATTGACGCCGAACTGCATGTTTGCCGCACCGTTTGCCGGCGCGCTGAGCGCTTGCTGGTGGCACTGGCTCACGACACGCCGGTTCCGGAGGAAGCCATTCAATATCTGAACCGCCTGAGCGACGCGTTTTTTGTCTGGTCGCGCCAGGTGAATCATGTGATGCAGACTCCGGAAACGCTTTGGCAGCCGAACGCTTCCGCCAGCGGACAGACCGAGCAATAGTGCCGCAAGCAAAAACATCCGACCACTGGGCCGCGCTGATTGCCAGCTTCCTCGGCTGGACCTTGGACGCTTTCGATTTTTTCCTGGTGGCTTTTTGTCTCACTTCGATTGCCAAGGAATTTCATCAGAGCGATAAAGCCATCGCTTTTTCGGTGACGCTGACGCTGGCGTTCCGGCCCATTGGCGCGCTGATTTTCGGCTTGCTGGCCGACCGCTATGGCCGCCGTTTGCCGATGATGATTGACCTGATTTTTTATTCCGTCGTGGAAGTGGCCACCGGATTCGCGCCCAACTTCACGATATTTCTGGTGCTGCGCGCGCTGTTTGGCATTGGCATGGGCGGCGAATGGGGCGTGGGCGCGTCGCTGGCCATGGAGAAAGTGCCGCCGAAATGGCGCGGCGTTCTTTCCGGACTGCTGCAGCAAGGCTATGCGCTGGGCAACCTGATGGCCGCGCTTTGCATCTGGCTGTTTCTGGACAAATGGGGCTGGCGTCCGCTCTTCTTCCTGGGCGGCTTGCCCGCGCTGCTGGCTTTGTTTGTGCGGCTGAGGGTGAAGGAATCGGAAGTGTGGGAGAAATCAAAGAGCGAATCACCCCAAAATACATCATGGGCTGGGATTGGAAAGAGCATTTCCGGTCACTGGAAATTGTTCTTCTATCTGGTGCTGTTCATGACCGGCATGAATTTCGTTTCGCACGGCACGCAGGACATGTATCCCACGTTCCTGCAGCGCTTCTGGCATTACGACACCGCGCAGCGTTCCATCATCTCGGCCGTTTCGATGGTGGGCGCCATCCTGGGCGGCACTCTGGTTGGCCTCATCTCTGACCGCATTGGCCGGCGCAAAGCGATTATTATTTCGCTTCTGCTGGGCGTTCTGGTGATTCCCGTCTGGGCCTACGCGCCGCGCGCCGGAATTATTATTGTGGGCGCGTTCTTCCTGCAATTTTTCGCGCAGGGCGCGTGGGGCGTGATTCCAGCGCATTTGAGCGAACTGGCGCCGAACAATTTGCGCGGCTTGCTGCCCGGGCTGGCGTATCAATGCGGCGTTTTGATTGCGGGGTCGGTGGGATACATTGAAGCCGTTTTCTCCGAGCACATGAGCTACGCCACGGCAATGGCGGCCACCGCCGCGACGGTGTTTATTTTCACCGCGATTGTGGCCGCTTTCGGCAAAGAGAAAAAGGGAATTTCGTTTGAGAGTTAATGCTTCACGGCGATGGCGGAAATTTCAATCTTCGCGCCGCCAATCAAACCCGCCACTTGCACGGTGGCGCGCGCCGGTTTTGGATCGGGCATCAGCTTGATGTAGACCTGGTTCATGGCCGGGACATCGTTCAAGTCGGTGATGTAGACGGTGACGGAGACCAGGTCGCTCATCTTGAAACCGGCTTGTTTGACCACTTTTTCGATGGCGGCGATGGTGTTGGTGGTTTGCACCGTGATGTCGGTGCCGGTGACTTTGCCGCTGGCGTCCGGGCCTTGCTGTCCGGCCACGTAAAGCGTCTTGCCGGCCACGTAGCCCTGGCTGAACGGCATGCCTTGCTTGAAGCCGATAGCCTGGGCGGAAGCCGCAGCGTGGCATATGGTCATGAGCGCGGCGAACATTGCGATCTGGAAATTGTTCTTGTTCATTCCAGGATTCTCTCACCTCACGCCAACTCCAACTTCGTCAACTTCGGGGACGGAGAGATATGGTACGAAGTTAAAAAAGCTTCACTTCGTACCATATCTCTCCGTCCCCGAAGTTGGAGTTGAAGTTGGAGTTGGGGGGCTGCCATATCATGGTTGAATTCACCATGACCGAGACACAGCCGATGCCGTTGGGCGAACCGTTGGAGCGCATTCAGTGCCAGTGGTGCCAGGGCATGAATCCGAAAACCGCGCTCTCCTGCCAGGCGTGCGGAGCGCCGCTGGATATTCGCAACCTGATCAGCGAATCCGGCTGGCGGGAAGCGCCGCGCATTCGCGACATGACGGAGATTCATTTCAGCTCCAGCACCTGCCAGGTGGAGGGCGAAATTGTTCCGGTGGCGGAAATCAATCTGGGTCCGGGCGATTCCGTTTTCTTCGAGCACCACGTCATGCTGTGGAAAGAGCCGCAGGTGCCGCTGTCGATGATGCCGCTGTCGGGCGGTTTCAAGCGCGTGTTTGGCGGCATGCCGTTCCTGATCAGCGTCGCCACCGGGCCGGGGCGCATCGCTTTTTCGCGCGACGCATCGGGCGAACTGGTGGTGCTGCCGCTGCATCCGGGCATGGAGCTGGATGTGCGCGAGCATGCGTTTCTGCTGTCGTCCCACCAGATTAATTATTCGTTCGTGCGCGTCAAAGGTCTTACCAATATTTTGTTCGGCGGACAGGGCATGTATATGGACCGCTTCATCACCCAGGGATCACCCGGCCTGCTGATTTTGCATGGCTATGGCAATGTGTTTGAGCGAAAGCTGGGACCGGGCGAGAGCATCATGGTGGAACCGGGCGCGTTTCTTTACAAAGATTCTTCGGTCCAGATGGATGTGGAATTTCAGCGATTGGGAACCGGGCTTTTCGGCGGATCAAACATGAGCCTGGCCAAGATGACGGGGCCGGGCCGCGTGGGCATTCAATCCATGTACGTTCACCACGCTACGGAATAAATTATGTTCTGCACAAATTGCGGCGGCAAACTGCCCGACAACGCGAATTTCTGCACCGGTTGCGGAAGCCGTGCGCGGGTTGTTGTTCCTCCTTCTGCTCCCGCGCGCGCTGCGGCAAAATGCTCGTGGTGCGGCGCGCCGTTCGATCCCGGCCAAACCACTTGCCCAAAATGCGGCGCGGCTCTCAGCGCGTCCTCTATTGCCTCGCGCTCCGGCTGGGCCAAACTCCCCGGCCGCAAGGACATGGCGAAGCTCAATTTCGGCAAGTCGGTCTGCCAGATTGAAGGCACGCAGGTTCCCGTGGCCGACATGAAGCTGGCGGCCGAAGACAGCATTTATTTCACCCATCACGTGCTGCTGTGGAAAGACCCGCAAGTGGCCATCACGGCCATGAACTTGAAAGGCGGGTGGAAGCGCATGCTGGGCGGTCTGCCGCTGATCATGACGCAGGCGCAAGGCCCTGGCCACATCGCGTTTTCGCAAGACAGCCCCGGCGAACTGATTCCGCTGCCCTTGCAGCACGGCCAGGCGGTGGACGTGCGCGAGCATCTGTTTCTGGCCGCCACCGGCAACGTGGATTACGACTGGTTTTCCACCAACATCTGGTTCCAGTCGCGCAAAGGCGACGAAACCGAAACGCATTATCCGCTGGGCCGCGTGATGGACCGGTTTTCCGCCACCGGCGCTCCGGGCCTGCTGCTGCTGCATGCGGCGGGGAATGTTTTCACGCGCGATCTTTCCCCTGGCCAGGTGATTCTGCTGAAGCCCAGCGCGCTGGTTTTCAAAGACCCCACCGTGCAGATGGAAATTTACTACGAAAGCCCGGCGCTGTCGATGGGCGCCTGGATTTCGGGGACGCGCGGCTATTTATGGCTGCGCCTGACTGGCCCCGGACGCGTGGCCATTCAATCCGTCTTCGACCGCATTGAAGGCGAGGACAATTACTCCAGCGGCGGCTTTTCCGGCTCCGGCGGCCTGGGCGCGCTCGAGACGGGGGCAGTCATCGGAGAAATCGCTTCTTCTATCTTTGACGTCTTCGGCGGCGACAACTAAGTCTGGCTGGCTCCGCATTCGGAGCAGAACTTCGCCACGCGCGGCATCCCTTTTCCGCAATGGATGCAGAACTTTGATCCCGATGCCGGTGGGGCACTTTCAACTGGCGCTGCGGCAGGACGCATGGCATTCACCATTTGCTGGCCCATCGCCAAACCCGCCCCCAGGCTCATGCCCATGCCGCCCGCGCCTTCGTTCGCGGCCGCAATTGGCATCGATTGCGCCATTTGAAATTGCGTGTAGCGCCCCATGTCGCCCAGCATGTTCATGCCAATCCGCTGGTCCAGCATTTTCTGCAATTCTTCCGGCAGCGAAATGCTTTCCACGGTGAACGTTTCCAGTTGCAGCCCCAGATCCATAAAGACAGGCCGCAGCGAATCCATCATCAGCGCGCCCAGCCGCATCTGGTTGCCGGCCATATCCAGAAAATCAATGCTGCTGCCGCCGAAGGTGTCGGTCATGCGGCCCACAATGGTGTTGCGCAGTTGCCCTTCCAGATCGGCCACGCGGTACACGGGCGTGGTGCCGCTCACCTTCTGATAAAACACGCGCGCATCCGCCAAGCGATACGAATAAATTCCGTAGGCCCGCGCCCGCACCGCGCCAAACTCTTTGTCGCGAATGGTGATGGGCGTGGCCGTGCCCCACTTCTGGTCATTCTGCAGCCGCGTGGAATAAAAATACACATCCGACTTGAACGGCGATTTGAACGCCTTGTCCCAGTTCATCAGGTTCGTCAGCAGCGGCAGCGTGTTGGTGGTGAGCGTGTACAGGCCGGGGCGGAACACATCGGCAATCTGGCCCTGATTCACAAACACCGCCAGTTGCGAATCGCGCACGGTCAACTGGCCGCCATTCTGGATTTCCATGTCTTCCATGGGATAGCGGTATGCCAGCGTGCCGTCACCCGCCTCGGTCCAGTGAATAACGTCAATGAACTGCTTTGAGAAAAAACTCATCAGCCCCCCTGTCCATCAATAGACACCCAGAATTATATGCTAAGAAGCTGGCTTTTCGTCCGGCTTGATGGTGGAGCGAACGGTCATGAAGCGGTTCAGCACGTCAAACCAGAAGGGCGCGCCGAACGACACAGCCAGGCCGGTAATCAGCCAGCCCAGCCAGTGGATCTGCAACAGACGCAAGCCGGCGTGGAGCGCGTTTTGCTTGTCAGGGTTCAGCAAATTGGCATCGCCTGGCCCGGTCCAGCCGATGGGCAATCCCAGCTTGTCCAGCGTCCCGAGCGTGGTTTCCAAAGTCTTCTGGGGGCTGGTGCCCGGGGCGTCTTTTTGGTACTGCTCGGCCGCCGCCGCAATCACCGCAGGCAGCGTTTTGCTGGTGGACAGCCGCTCAATCACCGCCACGCTGTCGGCATTCACGGCCATGGCGGCAACCATGCCAAGCAGGAACAAGACATACTGGGTGCGCCGCTTGTACGTGCCGGAGACGCGCTCCATGGCGCTGTTGTACCAGTCTTCAATGCTCTGCCGGATAGTGGCTGCGTCTTTGCTGACATCGGCTGTCAAAGCATCCAGCGCGCTGCGCACCGGCGCGGGAACCGATGCTTCCGAAGTCTTTATCAGGTCCAGCATGGCCAGGGCAAAGGTGCGCGACGGAATATAGGAAGGCAGGCGCTTGTGAACCCACTGGAACCACGGGTCCACTTCGTCGGCAATTGGCTGGATCAGTGAATGGCCATACAGCTTGCCGGCAAAGTCGTCGGTAAGAAGCTGCTTCAGGCCGCGCTCCAGAAAGCGCGCGCGCGTTTGCAGCAGCGCCGCCAAAATCTCATTCGCCGCCGAACACACCAGGCTCAGCAGCAGAAAAAAGAAGACCATCGCAATGGCCACGTCCAGAAGCGAAAGACCGCTCACGGCAAACCTCCAGCGTACATTCCACCACATCCTTCCCAACAAGCCGGGGGCCGGACTGGTAAAATTCCATCGGGATGTCCGGACGCACTGTCTTCAACGTTTTAGAAGAAACTGCCGCCACGCAGGGCGATATCGTGGCCCTGTATCAGCCTGCCGCGAACGCGGGCGGAGGCAAGGGCGAACGAAAATACAAGACCTACACCTGGAACGCCTGGGCCACGGCCTCGCGCGAAATCGGCCTGGGTTTGCGCGCGCTGGGCGTCACGCACGGCGAACTGGTCTGCATCCTTTCGGAAACGCGCGCCGAATTTTATCTTGTGGACTTGGGAATTATGGCCTCGGGTGCAATTTCGGCGGCTCTCTACACCGCTTATCCGATGCCCGACCTGGTGAAGAATATCCTCAGCGTGGCCCCGCGCTTCCTGTTTGTGGAAAGCCCCAAAACACTGCAGGCGCTTTCCGCCGCCGCTGCCGCGCAGAACGCGACGCTGCCCGAAAAATTGATCCTGATGACGGGCGAAGCGGAAGGGAGCATGACGCTGGAAGCCTTGCGGCAATTGGGCCGCGAGCTTCTGGCCAGAGAACCCTCGGCCGCCAGCGAAATGGCGCAGGCGATTTCGCCCGACGATGGCGCCGTTCTCTACCTCACCTCCGGCGCAACCGGCGAACCCAAAATGGGCGTGGTTTCGCATGCCGCCATCATCGCCAACCTGGATATGGCGCCCACCAGCTTTCCCATCGGGCCGGAGGATTCCACCGTCGTCTTTCTCCCGTCCGCGCACATTGCCCAGCGCATTGTGCTGGAACTGATTCCCATGCGCATGGGAACGCCCATTTACTTTGCTGAAAACCTGACGCGCCTGGCGGCCGACCTGAAAGTGATTCGCCCCACCATGTTCCTGGCTCCGCCGCGCGTCTGGGAGCGCATGTACGCCACCATCAGCACCGAACTGAAAAAGCGCCCGATGATTGCGCAAAAGCTGTTTCACGGCGCGCTGGGGCTGGGCCTGGAAGCCGCGCGCCTGAAACAGCAAGGCAAGCCGCTGCCCGGCTGGATGGCGAAAGCCTTGAAGCTGGCCGAAAAACTGGTGTTTTCCAAGGTGAAGGAGCGCCTGGGCGGACGCCTGCGCATTGCCGCTTCCGGCGCGGCGCCGCTGGGCCGCGACCTGGCCGAATTCTACTCCGCCATTCAGATGCCCCTGCTGGAAGGCTATGGCCTGACTGAAGCGGGCGTCATTACCTTTAATCCGCTGGATGCCGCCAAACCCGGAAGCATCGGCAAAGTGCTGCCGGGAATTGAGCTGCGGCTGGCCGAAGATGGCGAACTGCAGGTCAAAACGCCCTGCCTCTTCAAGGGCTATTACAAAGACCCCGTCGCCACCGCTTCCGTGATTGGGCCGGACGGCTGGTTTTCCACCGGCGATCTGGCCGAAGTGGATGACCAGGGCTATTGGTACATCACCGGCCGCAAGAAAGAGCTGATTGTTTCTTCGAACGGCAAAAAAATCTACCCGGCGCGCATTGAGAATTTGTTTAAGATGGAGCCGCTGGTCAGCCAGGTGGTTCTGATTGGCGACAAAAAGCCCTACATCACCGCGCTTTTGACCATCAACATGCAGCAGGCGCAGAACCTCAAAGGCGTCACCAGCGAGACCGTCATCAGCGCCGAGCCCGTTTCCAAAGCCGTCAGCGACGTGATTGGCCGGGTGAACAAACAGCTTGCCGATTTTGAGCGCATCCGCCGCTTTAAAGTGCTTGAACGCGATCTTTCGATTGAGCAGGGCGAACTGACTCCAACGATGAAGATTCGGCGCGGACGGGTCCTGGAAAATCACAAGGAGCTAGTGAGTCAACTTTATTTAGGGCGAGAAGAGAGCGAGTAAACGATATTTCGCTGAATGTGTCGGCAGTCTGCTGGCTGGAGACTATGGGGGCGGATATCGGAACGACGCGCGCGGTTTGTTCCGTTTCCAAAGACCGCTTTGCAGCCTGTTCGTCCAGCTCTTCCAGCAGCCTGGTCACCCGGTAGTGAGAGTCTTCCAGGCCGATCAGCGCCACCGCGCAAATGCCGATAAAGACCGTGAACAAAAAAGCGAAAATCATAGGAACTCCCACGTTGAGTGACCAGACGAGCGGCCAAATGTTAGTAAACGATTAAAACGAGATTTCTCACATGAAAGATATATCATCTAGCCTCTTCAATAAGCCAATTCGCCTGGAACCCATCTTCCGCGAGCGCGTTTGGGGCAAGAACAGCCTGCTGCCTTACTTTGCCCACACTGCCGATATGCCCAAACCGCCGATAGGGGAAGTCTGGTTCACGTACAAAGATAATCGGACGGCGCTCGGCAAACCTTTAGGTGAACTTCTTCTCGCGCATCCCGAAGTTTTGGGTACTGCCGCCGACCCGAAACACCCCGGCGTTTGCCCGCTGCTGGTAAAGCTTTTGTTTACAACGGAAAGGCTCTCGGTCCAGGTTCATCCCGACGACACTTACGCTGCCGAACACCATGACTGTCTAGGCAAAACGGAAGCCTGGTACGTGATGGATTCCCAGCCGCCGGGCGAAGTGGCCGTGGGTTTTACCCAAACGCTGACCAGCGAGAAACTGAAGGAATCGGCGCTGTCGGGCGAGATTGAAACCTTGCTCGATTGGCGAAAAGTTTCGAAAGGTGACGTGGTTTTCACTCCCGCCGGCACTGTCCACGCCATTGGCGCGGGGCTGACGGTCTGCGAAATTCAGGAAAATTCGGACATCACTTACCGCCTCTACGATTACGGCCGCCCCCGCGAACTGCATCTGGACCACGGCACCACTGTTTCGCATCTGGGTCCGCACACCCATCAGCCGGAAACCAAGACGCTGGCGCCCGGCCGAGAGGAACTTCTGGCCAACGACTATTTCCGCATCGAAAAACTGAAGCCTGCAGCCGAGTTGCGCATTTCCGGCGCGCCTTATTACCAGTTGCTGATCTGCCTGGAAGGCAGCGGCACCTTGAACGGCGAACCTTGCAAGGCCGGGGAAGCGTTTCTGGTGCCAGCCGACGCAAACGAATTCGTGATGGATGCGCCCGGATCGGAATGGATGCTGACTTATACAGCGCCTGAACCTGCGCTATCATTGAAACTGCCCACTTCGTAACCCGCTTGTGGCGCTATCGTCTAACGGTTAGGACAGAGCCCTCTCAAGGCTTAAATAGGGGTTCGATTCCCCTTAGCGCTACCAAACCAATCCTTCCATGAAACCAAGAGTTTTGCTGCTGTGCTGCCTCAGCCTGATGCCTCTTTTAGGGGGCCGGCTGCTCCTTTTAGCGGAAGACCGATTTTGGGACAAGCAGGAAGTCTCCGCCTGGACGCCGGAACAAAAAACGCAATTTCTGACCGCCTCGCCCTGGGCCAAGCAGGTGACGGCGGTTTTGACCAGCAACGATTCGAACATGGCGGGCGCGACGCCGCGCTCCAGCGGCAGCGGACGCCGGGGCGGCGCCGTTTATTCCTCGCGCGGCAGTTCCAGTTCCACCGCCGCGACGACCATGCCCAAATTCCAGGGAATTGTGCGCTGGGTCAGTTCCCCGCTGATGCAGCAGATTCTGAAGCCCAAGCTGCCGGAGAATTTCAAGGGCCATTACGTCATCAGCGTCACCGGCCTGCCCATTGGCGAAGACACCGCCATTATGGTGGAGCAGACCACCATGCAGTTGAAGCGCGGCGACCCGGTGCATCCGGAGAGCGCTTACCAGGACCCCGGCGACACGGCCACTATTTACTTCGCCTTTCTGCCGTCCATGCTGGACGCCTCCAGCGGCAAAATCGCCGTGTTCATCATGGAAGCGCAGCCTTTCGAAATCAAAACGAAGTTCAATATTCCCGAGATGAAGATCCACGGCGAACCGTCACTGTAGCTGCTTCGCCTCCAGCTCCTTCACCCTTCTTTCCAGCGCGCGAATATTGCGCAGCACATCGCCCAGTCTCGGAATCGCCCCCGTGGACCGCAGCCAGTCTTTATAATCAAACGCCGGCGACCCCGCCACAATCTTGCCCTCCGGCACATCATGGCCCACGCCAGACTGCGCCCACACCACCGCGTTCTTATGAATGGTCAAATGCCCGGACGAACCCGTTTGGCCCGCCATAATGACGTTCTCTTCCAGCACCGTGCTCCCTGCCAGGCCAGTCTGTCCGCAGATGATGTTGTCTTCCCCCACCACGCAGGCATGCCCAATCTGACATAAGCTGTCGATCTTCGCGCCGCGCTTCACGCGCGTTTCGCCCAGCGTGGCGCGGTCCACCGAGGTCAGCGTTTGAATCTCGACGTCATCCTCAATCACGGTGATGCCGGACTGCGGAATCTTCGCCTGCCTGCCTTCATTCGTCTTGGCGAAACCAAAGCCATCGCCGCCGATGACCACTCCGTTGTGAAGAGTGACGCGATGGCCCACGCGGCAGAATTCGCGAACGGCGGAATGCGCGTGGGCGGTGAAATCGTTTCCAATGACGCAGCCTTCATAAATCACCGCATGCGGATGCAGCACGGCGTTATCGCCCAGCACCACGCGTTCGCCCACCACCGCAAACGGACCTATGGATGGATTTGCGCCTACGGTCGCCGTCTCCGCCACATAGGCAAGCGGATGAATGCCGGGCGTTGGCCGCGGCGCTTGATAGAACAGCCCCAGCACGCGCGCGAAATCGTGATAAGGGTTTTTCGAAACCAGCGTCGCGCCGCCAAATTGCGTCAGCGGCTCGCTGGCAATCAGGGCCGATGCCTGGCTGGCGCTCACCTTGGGCGCATACTTCATGTTGGCCAGAAAACTCAGCTCGCCGGGACCGGCTTTTTCAATTGTCGAGACCGCATGAATCTCAATCGCGGGATCGCCATGCACCTGGCAGCCCAGATGGCTGGCCAGTTGGCTGAGCGTAAAGAAAGGCATAGTATGACCTTACAAAACCTTACAGACGCACCCAGTTTTTGGCGCGTATTATCAAGCATGAATATGAAATTCCCATTGCATTTGAGCCGGCGCGGATTCCTTGTTGGCGCCGCGGCTCTGGCCGGAGCGTGGCGCGCCCTGCCGTCAACGCCGGCTTGCGTGCTGACCACGGAGCAGGAAGAGGGCCCGTTCTATGTGGATGCCAGAAAAGTGCGGCGCGACATCACTGAAGACAAGCAGGGCGTGCCGCTGCAACTGAAGATTGCGCTGGTGAACTCCAAAACGTGCTCGCCCTTGCCCAACGCCGCACTGGATATCTGGCATTGCGATGCCATGGGAATTTATTCAGCCTTCACCGACGTGAAAATGGGACCGCCTCCCGGCGGCTTCGGACCGGGCGGGCCGCCTCCCGGCGACCGACCAATGGGCCCTCCGCCAGAAGGCTTCGGCCCGCCTCCCGGCATGGGTCGTCAAAGGCACCTGGACAAAACGCGTTTCCTGCGCGGCATTCAGCCCACCGACAGCAGCGGCATCGCCCAGTTCCAAACCATTTATCCTGGCTGGTATCAAGGCCGCACCATCCACATCCACTTGAAAGTTCACATGGGCGACCATGTGGCGCACACCGGCCAGCTATTCTTTCCCGAAGACATCACCGAGCGCATTGCCAAGCTGCAGCCCTACGCAAAACATAGCGACCTGCACCTGACCACGCAGGCCGAGGACATGGTATTTCAGGATGAGCATGGCGCTCCGGGACTGATGACTCTTGCGCGGATTCAGCCGCGCTCCGATGCAGCCGGCTTCATCGCCACTGTGACGGTTGCGGTTGATCCGGAAGCCACTCCGAAACCGGTTGGAATGGGCGGCTTTGGCCCCGGAGGCCCGCCCCCGGACCGTCACTGATCATCATCGTCAGGCCCGTTGCTCAGCGCCGCTGTGACCGCTGAATACGGCTTCATCTGATACTGATTCGGAGGAATGCCGCCCGCCAGATTGCGCACAAAATAATCCCATCTGCGCCGCGCCATGTATTGCGAAGCGGCGCCGTAGCCATGCGCGGCATTCGGAATAATCAGCAGATCAAAATCTTTGTTGGCCTTAATCAGCGCATCCACCACCAGCAGCGTGTTATTCGGAGGCACATTGTTGTCCATGGTGCCGTGCGCCAGCAGCAGGTGCCCCTTCAAATTTTTGGCGGTCGACTGGTTCGCCTGCGAATCATAGTTGGTGGTGCCATCCGCATTCTCCACCAGCAGTCCAGCCCACTTCTCCGCCCAGTCGTCTTCATAATCGCGGTTGTCGTGATTGCCGCTTTCTGAAATGCCGACCTTGAAGAAATCCGGGTAATGAAACATGGCCGCGGCCGTGGCGTTCCCGCCGCCTGAGTGGCCATACATGCCCACGCGCTCAATATCAATCCACGGATAACGCGCCGCCAGCTCTTTCATGCCGGCCACCTGATCAGGAATGGTGTTGTCGCCCAAGTTGCCGTAATACGCCTCATGAAAGCTCTTCGACCGCCACGGCGTTCCCATGCCATCAATGCAAACCACCACGAATCCGAGTTCCGCCAAAGCCTGCAAATCGCCATGCGCGGGCGAAAAACTGCGGCTGCCGCATGATCCTGTCTGAGGACCGGGATAAACGTAGTTCACAATCGGGTACTTTTTCGAAGCGTCGAAATTCGTGGGCTTGAACATAAAGCCATACAGATCGGTCTTGCCATCGCGCGCCTTCACCGTGAATGGAGTCAGCGGCACCCAGCCGGCGGCGGTCAGCTTTGAGATATCCTGCTTGCCCAGTTCCATGGCCACGCTGCCATTGGCCGCGCGCACCACAGAGGTCTGCGGCTCAGTCGGCGTCGAATACGAGTCCACAAAATACTGGCCGTTTTCTGAAAAACTCACCGCGTGGTTGGCGTTCTCCGGCGTCAGCAGTTTCATCCCTTTGCCATCGAACCCAATGCTGTAGAGCGACGAATAATACGGATCGCGTCCCGGCTCTTTTCCCACCGCCAGAAAGTAAATGGTGCGCGCCGCCTGATCCACATGCAAGACCTGAGTCACATTCCCTTCGCCCGTTGTGATCTGATTTTTGAGCTTGCCGGTTTCCAGATCATAAAGGTATAACTGGCCCCAGTT